>Ga0335072_10000148_pt1 | contig 148294 bp, 134 predicted proteins | sample Lox_Sample_21_FD_206725 | JGI IMG/M metagenome (GOLD analysis project Ga0335072, IMG submission 206725) | Soil microbial communities from Loxahatchee National Wildlife Refuge, Florida, United States - Lox_Sample_2.1 | ecosystem: Environmental > Terrestrial > Soil > Wetlands | place: USA...
CGGCAAATATTTTGTACTATTATGACGTTAGTATATAGAGATCACATAGATTATGCAAGAAGGTACGAACCGCATCGACAAGATAGTTCAGCAATGCCATAAAAAGTAACAGATATCCAATGCCAAACGGAATACCCGACAATGCTGGCACTATCCAGTGAACATCTTTTCGCGAGGTCCATCCAACCCAAAAGCACGAGATCACGAAGAATGGTCCAGCAAGGCATGCAAGTGGTAGTCTCCTGAACTCTTCTCGTCGGGACCACCATGTGTCCTTCTCGTAAGCTCTCCTCAGTACAGCATCCCACCCAAAGTAGACGAAGCAGGCAAACATCGCACCAACGCCGATAGCCAAGAATGTGAGGCCTTCTTCTCCAGTCGAGAAGCCATAGATGTCCACGTAGATGAAGGTATAAGCCACGAGAAATAGGTAGAAGATCGCATATGCGTAGCTCAAGTACAAGCACGTAAACAATACGAGCGGCTCGAAGCACATCATGCGAATGGGCCTCGTCAGCACCACCGACACGATATGCGCCAAATCCGCCTTCTCAAGCTCAATGGGCGCCACGACATCTCCTCGACCTTGCTTGCGGAGGCGCTGCGCCCGCCGCTTGAGCACCATAGGCCCATATGTTTCGGGCACGAACAGCAGCGGCACCCAGGTGACGCCAGCGAAGATCAGGCCGACCCACAGACTCCAGCGCCAGTCGATGACCGATATGAAGCCGGAGATGACGGGGCCGCCGCAGGGGCCCCAGGTGGTGGCAGCCATGAAGAAGGCCATGGCGCGGCCGCGCGGCTCCGGCTGCGCGAACAGGTCCGCACAGGTGCCGCCCACCACCGCGATCGGGCACGCCGCCGCGATCCCCGTCAGCAGCCGGAAGACCACCAGCGCGGCGAAGTTCGGCGACAGCGCCGACGCCAGCATCGACAGCGTGAAGAGGAGGAACGCACTTAGCATGATTGGTCGTCGCCCGTACGATTCGCTCATGGGTCCCCATGCGATGGGCCCGACGACGTAGCCCACGAGGAACATGGATGTTGGGAGCACGAGGAGGTAGTGTGATGATATGGACCAGTACTTTGAGATGTAGGGTGCTGCGTTGGAGACGAGGGACGAAGCGATGGTAGAGTTCATGACACATAATATGGATATGCCAAGGGCGAAGAATTTCCTAGACTACATGAGCATGTTAGAGTCGTAGTCTCAACATATCTTTCGTTCTGTTGCAAAGTCAAACTCACTGTAGGCCAGTTGTGAGGATTTCCTGGGTCATCAGGTTCGAATTGTATTACGGTCTTATCTTGAGAAGAGTGGTGAAGGTCATTGGAAGAGATAGATGGAGTTGTGTTGTTCGATGACCCGGTAGCTTTCTCTATTCTTAGTTGCTCATCGACTTCTTTCATGTCCATATCCTTCGGAGGGACTATATTTTATTGAGTTTGTTTGAAATACCACTAGTCTTGAACACCAACCATTTGACGAATGTGATCTTATTTTTGATATCCTTATACTGTTCGCAGAGGCATGAGACTCCCTAGTTGTCCTACGGGAAAGACGGTCTGGTCCATCCGGAAGGCTTAGGGCGTCCATCTCCTGTCGTCATGTACGAAATGGGATGTCTTTACTTTGCTTGGCACTAAAGGGTATAAAATGCAAACAATTTTTGATCATGCTATTGAGAGTAAGAAATGAAGTGAAGTGGAAATCATAGAATCTGAACGTTCCAAAAGATCCATTGCGGCAAAGATTCTGCAATTCCGCTCATTCGAATTTGGATTTACACTTACCCGATAGCAATTCAACCAGGCCGATCGGGCATAAAGATCAATGGATACCGGCTATGACGGCAGATGTTAACCCCGACCCAAGATAGCGGCCTTGCTGAATGTGGCGACTTAGACGAAACCTCTAGGGTCGATATCGGAGTTTGTGAGGCTTGGATTCCATCATCCGATTCGGAAAGAAGGAAGACATGAGAAATGAATGATTCGAAACAGAGTTAAGAGGGGCAAGATTGCAGTTGGTATCATTAATGTGTCACGTACCGAGCATGAATGGGGACACTGAAAAAATGACTGAAAATGCCATGGCTGGAAGTAGCAAAAGACCTTTTGTCGAAGTTCGGATTTAGGTTTCCAGATTGATACTTTTCCCAAATCTTGCGTACAGAGCTACCTTCAAGTCGTGCATTTCCTCCCGTAATTTGCTGAGACTGCCTTCTAGAGCAGAAACTTCGTCTGCAAGCTTTTCCGTCGAAGAAGTCAGCATAGACTGTACTTCCGGAAGCGGTAACAAGAAGAAAGAATCTCCAATTTTGTACCTACAAACTCTGCGTTAGTGAATTCCCCAAAGAGGACATACTGTGCATCCGTGGTTTGAAAACACTGACGGTACTTTGTCATCTTCGTCTGCGAGTTCCAACTCTGTGCCTACTTCTTCTAAGTCCTCCTTTTCCTTCTAGACCGTAGCTGTCAGTGAGATTTATCTTTCAGCAAAGAAACTCAAGGTTAGGAACGTACATGCTTGTGTTTGAGTTCTTCCTCGAGTAGTGCTTCACGCTGATGAAGACTGGAGAACTTATTGATCTTTTCTTGATCCTCTCGGCGCACCTTGACATGCCGATTAGCTCGAGCCACGCGTCACATAAATGGCAAAGCCATACTTCGACGTCTTCTGAAGCTGCTTCGTCTTCTTTCGATAGCTGATATACGTTTAGTTTCAACCATAGGTCTATTTATGCAGAAAACTCCTTACCATTCGTCGTTGCATTTCGGACGAAATGATGTGAAGTTGAGATGAATTCAGAGAGTTGTGCACAGGCGAGGATGGTTGCGGACTTTCGCGATTTTCCATTGACCACCGCTTGTGAGCGACAGGCGATGAAATCTGAAGAAAATTCCACATTCCAATTTCATCTTAACTGGCATTTATGTAAATAGATCACGGCGTTGATAATGATATTGAATAGACTAGTCGAAAAGTTTAACCTTCTCTACTGCTGCTCTATTCCACAGTACGCCTTCATACTGTCGATTTTCTTCGTTCGTTTATTCGAATCTCCCCACTTACATCAAAGCTATGGCACAGCAATCCCTTGTTGTACTCGGTCCTTACTCCTCCAACGAATCTGGCGCCCATGATTCGGACGTCGAGATAACAGCGACTAGAAATTCTGATCCGATCGGTTATGGTTAAGTCTTAGTCTAATCACCATTCACTTTGCTAGAAGAGCTTGGAACACTGGAACACTGCTTGCATTTTCACGCAGTTCGCATAATCTCGAATCCAGGAATGCCCAACCCGATGGCCAAATCGTAAAACAACCTCCATAAATGACAGATATGCCAGTGTATTCAGACCAACCGATAGTTGCGATTGATCTTTGCCCACCGAACCATTCATGCGCCGTCCAGCGCCAATGCAAGCATGCGAGTTGCTCAGTCCAAAACGCCAAATATACACATTGAATGCAGTTCGTCTCGTCATCGGGCGCGCCTGTGGTAAACTGGTATGTGCACGAAGGTCCAATCATCAAACCAGCTGCTCTCCAACCTCCGTTCGCTTCGGTCGAAACCTTTGCGACAAATCACACCGCCGGCACCTGCAGGTGAGTCCGTTTGAGCGCCATATTCAAGTCTTCCTGTGAGAAAGGCCGATCGAGATTAGCACCCACATTCGCAAAGTCCTTCTTCTTCGCCGGGCCAGGCGCACGCGCATCAGCCTGGACGGCGGAATCGTTGTCGGCGTCGGGCGGGGGCCGCGCTACTCTATCAGGTCAGCGCGACAGCTCGTCGTCGGGGTCGGAGTCCATACCGCTGGGCGCGATGGAGTCGCGGTCGTCGGGTGCCACGCCGATCGAGCTGCCTGCCCGCCGGCTGCCGATGCTGCGCCGCACGTTGCTGATCACGCTGCCGCGCCGGCTCGGCATCCGGCTGCCCATCGGCGAGTACTGGCTCTGTCCGCTCATGCGCCGCCAAGCGTCCGAGAACGAGAAGGCTTCGAGCCGCGCTTTGTGCTCGGGGTCGACCGGCCGCCGGTACTTGGGCTGCGGGATCTTCTCGCCGGGTTTGTAGTACTGGTGGTTCTTGTCTTTGGAGTTGCGCCGTGAGGTTTGCTTCGAGTTGGTCTTGGAGAGTGTCGACGAGTTCTCGCTGTTCCCGGAGGATTGGTTGCGCGAGAAGGTCTTCTTGAGCTTCTCACGGAAAGCCATTGCGCTGCGACGAGGAATTGATGCTTATCACGAGAGAGGAGGTGCGTTTCAGAAAGCTTGTGGGGGTAGCAGAGTGGCTATGAAGACATTGCGAGCTATTTCCGGGGTCTGGGGCTGAAAAGGGCACTATTTGAAGTGGGAAGGATTCCAGAACAGTTTGCAGAAGAAGCAAGGTGAGCCTGACGACAGCAGTTTAATAGAATATGTCATGGAGCGTCGGGTAGAAGGGGACATGAGGCGACGCACGTCAGGTTCGGATTTGACGGAGGCGGCGCTGTTGGGCCGGGGGGGTTCTCGGTTGGGTGTGAGGATAGGCTGGCCAGCTCCGGCTCCCACTAACGCATACCATCCAAGCGTCCATCAACGCCAACAGCCGCCACCCTCACGCGTGGGTGCGATGAGCGATCTGGCCCAAGGAGGCGGTTGTAGACGGGCCTTGCTTCAACAAGAGAGATGCTCCGCCGGTTGTTCATTGGGCCTGCCATTTCTCGCAATCCACTTCCCGTTGCCAGCAGCCTTTTGCGGTTAGCCATCGCTATCATTCTTCCTGTCACCCTATGGCTGTCCCTCCGGACGAGCTGGCAGTTCCTGTCCATAACCAGCTTGCCAAACACGCTCTGGCAATCAAAAGCTGGGGTGAGCCAGCTCGCTAGGGCTGGAAGCTGGAAAGCTGTGGGAGACCAAGGTAGCAACGCATGGCTGTACGATCGCTCGGTTGGGTTGCATCCCAACTATTTAGTTGCCAATTGGGATGCCGTAATTTTGTTCTTCTCTTCGAAAAAGTTTTCCCATCGGCATGTCACCGTCGTTCGTCCCCTGGCTTTGAGGCTTTTTGTCTTCTGGCGTGGCGCATCCCCACGCTTTCGGAATCGTCCGCTTCAAAATCTGGAGATCACTATACACAAAACATTGTTGTTGCTATGTCCAACTGACCTACCAATAAGAAAATCTTTCAGGCGTGGACGAGGACCAACCTCCGTGCGTACCCGCAGGTGGCACCATCTGCTTGGGAGACAGTTGTGGCATCGTGAAAAAGGCCTTCGTAGCAACGTCGCATAGTGTGGCAAGCATGTTCCTACATCACCTCCCAAATTCGTTCTGCTTATCCTCCATGTAGCGAAAATAGAATCAATAGCAGTGTTGGCAATCACAGTAGGTACGGAACGGACCGCCACGAATGCATAAGTGTCTCAGTAGATCGAGACAATGCGGTAGGCAAAAAGCTTGCATGACCTGAAGGAACATCACGAGACCTAGTCTTTCATTATGCACAGCAGTTCTAACAGAAGAATGGCTGACCCGTAGATATGGCCATTCCCCGTCAAGGTGCTCTGTCTCAGGTATTATCGCTGTCACCGGCACAGGCTCGAATTTGACCCTTCCACCATGTAAGACGAGAATACGTGCGTTACTACATTACTAATTGGGGAAATAAGAGGCTCCTTCCTTGAAAGTATGTCACTAATCAGAATTTTAGAATAGTTTTCTGAGCATTCATTCCGCCGAATATGTTTGGTGGCGTCTTGGTTCATGGGCATTCAGCGGGAGTGCTGGAGTATCGTACACCTCCATTTCATCACCCCACGAGACCGAGGGAGGTGTTGGTCAAATCCGTCACCGCTAAATTTCACAGTACCCTTGTATGAGCGTCCTGTTCTTCTGCGTCTGCAAGGTTGGGCTTATGGAGAACAAGTTGAGGAAGATTCCTATGTCATCATTGGTACCGTACCGAGTCTTCAAACCGATCAATCAGACCATCGAGATAACATTTGGCTGACTGGTCAACGCTGCGCACTCCCATTTATCGACATTCATCGTACCATTTATCGCAAGTTACGTATATTGTGATTTTCTACTGAAAATTATGTTCCATTGGAGTACAGCACATGGGAGGCTGTAATTGCGTCGATCTCGAGGTGGTTTGTGTTAGAGCCAAGGAGCCACAGACGTCACCGCCTGTGGCCGACTTTGGAACAAACCTCGTTACGACAGTCGATCACTATGGTAAAATGACGGCTAAACCAAGGGCAAAACACAGCAAATGGGCTGTGCGTTCCACCACTCAGCATCAGTACTAGATTTGGTACAGTTGGTGCCACGGCTCTCCTCAATTGAGCGTGGTCGAGGCGAGTCCCAGCCTTGCAATCCTGTGATGACGCACTATGCTGCAGTGAGGAGCAAGTGAATGGGTAGTTACACAGACAAAGACTTTCTCCTTCCTATTCCTTCCATTACATCGTATCTTTAGCATCAGGATCTACAACTCTTCATTCTATCCATTTCATCCTTCTATTCCAGCGTTGGAGACCTTTGCCTACCATGCAGAAGCTCAAGAGTGTACTGTATGATACTAATAATGAGTCGAAACACACGGACTGGATAGCTAACTGAAACTCAGAAGTCCGGGTCACAAGAAGGACGACGAGGTTCCGTACTCTTCTGGAGATGGCGATAACGTCAATGGCGGCACTCACCGTCGTCTTTCAAAGCGGGAGAAAAAAGCTGGAACACAAAGACTGTCTGACGACACGCAGCAGCCACCTCAGGCTAATCTAATGGGTGACAGTGCTGGTTTAACAGCCTTCGAGAATACCGATGGCACTGGCGTTCCAACCGGAGGACAGTCTGTAGCCACTCCAACAAAGCAAGATGGAGCGCTACCAACAGTTCCTGCAACAGGAGGCAAATTCATGGAGACACCAACAACCGAGCCATCCTCCAATCCTCTCACAGGTGGTGCTGCACAGTTTGCGGTTTCTCAGCCTGACAATCAGACAACGGCATCAGACACGGCATCAACCAAAGCAGTGAAAGATCTTCCGGCAACCACGGAACAAGTTCCAGCTCAGCCTACGGAGAGTGCTCCTAACTCGCAAAGCAATACACTCGACAAAGACGCTGCTCTTGCTGGTGGGGCTGGAATGGCAGCAGCCGGTACCGATAAAGCGTTGAAGAAGAATAGATATGATTTTGATGATCCTAGTCCGTATAGTAGCAGGACTTTGGATCCAAGAGTTGATTCAATTACGCGAAAGATGCCCGGTGCTTGGCCAAGAGGAGAAAGCTATCAGTCTGAGGTAGCTGCTCCTACGACGACCACAAGCACCGAACCAGAGACCAATGTCCGTGACTTTGGTGATACCGCAGCTGCCGCAGGAAGTGTCGGTGCAGCAGGTTTAGGAGCACACGAACTCGAGAAGGATCATATCATTCAAGAATCTCTCGCAGATGTCAATGCAGTCGCTGGTAGCAAAACCATGGAACCTACACAGAGCGAGCTTGATCAACCTGCACACCATTATGGGCGCGATGCAGCCATCGTAGGCGGTCTCGGAGCTGCCGGTTTGGGAGTACATGAGGCAGAAAGGCATATGAAGAAGGAAGAGAGTGTGTCGGAGACGACCGATCCAGCGCTATCCACGGTGAATCCTGAGCAGCACATATCGACTGTTGACAATCGGCCACCTCAGATCAATGAGCCGGAACATCATTACGGGCGTGATGCCGTCGTGGCCGGAGGAGCCGGTGCTACTGGCTTCGGAGCCTATGAAACGTATAACCACCATGAACAGTCTAAAGCGGTAGCGGATCCATCAGCCACAGCTGCAGATCCAGCAGCTGTCCCGAGTAATGAGCCTGCCTCCATTGCTGGCAAAGCACCAATGAATAGTCAATCCACAGCTGCTCAACCTGAGCCACAGCATCACTTTGGTCGTGATACAGCCATCGCTGGAGGTGCTGAAGCTACTGCCTACGAAGCAGACAAATATTTCAATCATCCAGATAATACAACCGTTGATGGACAACACCTTGCGATTGAACATGAGCCGTCCCAAACTCTTCCGGACGATGATGAATCAACATACAGCCAGACGGACGCCGCTCCATTTATTGCGCACAATCTTCCTGAAACAGCGGAACCACAACATCATTATGGTCGGGACGCAGCGATTGCTGGAGGAGCTGGAGCAGCAGCGTGGTTCGCCGATGACGAGATCGAAAAGAAGCACAAGCAAAAGGATTCCATGGACCCACACCTTGATTCAACAGCCCATATACTTCCACGCTACGATGACCAGACGGCAGAGATGCACGACCATTCTCATGACAAGCACCCAGGCTTCGCCAGCGGTGGTGAAACCCTTCCCGCAGCCAAAGAACTGGGAAGCAAAAGCACAGCCGCGGATCCCGAATCTCAGCAGCACCACGGGCACGACGCCGCGCTCGCCAGCGGCCTGGGAGTCGCAGGCGCAGGCGCATACGCAGCGCACTCCGCGCACTCACAGCCGCAGCCCGCCGATGCCGACGCCGAGTACGTCAAGCAGCAGCAGCAGGACGAGCCGGCGCCGCAGCGCAGCGGCACGCACTCGCGCAAGAGCTCCAAGGAGGAGCGCAAGCACGGCAGCGTGCTGGGCAAGCTCTTCCAGCGGCGGTCGCGCGCCGGCACACGCGACGGCTCGGCCTCGCCGCCGAGCGCCACCGTCGAAGACGACACCGCTGACAGCGCCGCCGCCGCTCCTGCCAGTGCTCCCGGTGCTCCCGGTGCTACCGGCGCCGCCGGACCCACCGGCGTCGCAGACGCTTCCGTGGCTGCCGACGACACCGCACACACGCCAGACCAGCAGGACTTCGCGCCTGAGCCTGCCACGCCGACGCGCGGTACTACAGAAAAGCGTTCCAGTCCCAAGCAGCACGCGGCCGAGCTTGCGCATCTCGGGCCTAACAAGTTGCACAAGGCGCCGACGAAGAGGTACTTGCGGAAGCATGCGGCTGCGGCTGCGGCGGCGGCGTCGGGCGGCGAGAGTCCGCCGAGTGGGGCGGAAGGCGCGCGGTATGGCGAGGGCTTGGAGGACGGTGCGTATAGGGGTGTTGAGCAGCAGGGGGAGGGTGGGTTCCGTGGCAATGCCTGGGATGAGGCTGAGGCGGGTGGTAGTGGGAATGAACGGCGGGAGTGGGTCGGCGGGAAAGAAAATGATGCGCTTCGGACGCGATGAAAGTAACGAGGAAAGGGACTTGTGCTATAAAAAGATTGAGAATACGCGGATTGGGACTTGACTTCGACGTCCTGTGTATTACTAGTGGTCTGCTATTCTGTAGTGCGATGTCGATGCATGGCGTTCTCGGCGCGTCGCTGATGGTTATTCAAGATTGGTGTCATCTCTTTTCAGTTTTATCTAGCTGTGACATCGCGTATCCGTCTTCTTCCTTCACAAGAAGCTCTTTCTTCTCAAGGCATTGGCTCTTTGGCCTCGATAAGCTAATAGAGCCGTGATTCTTCCGTATCCTGCAGATCTCTCGGTTCACAAACCTTGACATTTGATCAATCAATCAATCATCTGGACCTTCACCCTCAGCAAACGGATTAATGGTCTCTTCCATACCCTTGACCGGCACAATCATGGTGACCAGTGGCGCTCTCACCACTGTCAATCCAAGCGGCCTCTCATTCTGCTCACCAGTCTCAGCGTCACGCATGATCTCTCGAGCATTGTCCAGCACCAGATTCTGCAGCTGGTCATGACCTTTCAAAGTGCCGACGACTATGCAGTTAGTCAAATGTTAGCCAGTGCGACTTGTCTGTGAGAGAATGAAATGAGCCTACTTTCGCGGCCACCGGTGAAGCGCACTCGCAGGTCCTCGCCCATGTACTGTGCCAGGTTGAGGATATTCTCTTTCTTCGGCTTTTCTCTCTCTCGGTCCTTGTCTGCACCTTCTCTCTGCTGATGTCCACCTCCTCGTTGACCTCCACCACCACCACCACCACCTCGACCTCGACCTCGACCTCGACCTTGGAAAGTGTTACGGGGACCGGTGGGAGGAGCTGCTGCGTCTGCCATGGTACGGAGCTGCTATGGTATGATTGATGAGGTGGGTGGAGATGAAGTTAGCCGGTGTAGAGTCACAAATCGGAATCGAACTGCGCTTGTGTCACAGGTCTTAGAAGCGAGAATTGAATGAGAGACGAGCTTCACAGATTTAAAGAAACCAACATAGTAGCCTCCAAGCTGGTGGTTTGTTCCAATATCTCGAAGCAAAAAGCATCGGTTCGGCGAAACCGCGGCTCCGGGGATTATTAACAGGCACCAAGGCAAACATGCACAATTTCAGCTTCCGCCGGTCAATGGAGGAAGCAGAAGAGTCTCAACTGGTCGGAAACGGGAGAAGCTGCGACGGATCTCCGCCCTGACGATGCGCAAACCCGTGGCAAGCGCGCAGTCCAGGCCCGTTGCGCGTCGGTCGGTCGGTCGCGAACCTTAGTCCGTAGCTCTGGAGTTTGCCGCTTTTCCGCCCTTGCTATCCCAATGGTACCCACCACACTGTTTCGTGCTCTGCTTCCCATCTCCTCTCCACTTTCCACCCCCCACGATGGGAGCCCTGGCCAGTTCGTACCATACACGATCCAAGTCCCACCGCTGCCCGCTCCATCGCGTCGTTTGAGCCGGGCGTTCAACGGCATGTCTGGCCATGGGCGGACACTCCGTGTCCCCACCACCACCAATAAGAGACTATTGCAGCTACAACCACCGGAATGCCCTTGCTGGCGACGGCAGCCGCCCGCATGCCTTCACGTGAGAAGGTGGATTGGTAGAGTAGATATTAGATTGCAGAGCGCGCGTGCTGAAGCGAGGAATGTATGAAAGCAACAGTGACAAATCATCGAAAGAAACTTGGGCAGCGACGAAGGCACGGAAGTTTCGTTGTATTATTTTAGGCCGGAGCCAGCCAGGCCGTAGACCGGCATTTCAGCATGGCACGGCAGGGCATGGCATTCTGCATACGCCCAGCGGGCCTCTGCACGCTTTCCGCTTCCCGCCATCCATCGCCATTCAATCCATCCAAACATCAGTCCACCCAGCCCGAGCCAGAGCCAGCGCCGATGCCGATGCCAATGCCGCTGCCAATGGTGCCAGCGCCCACCAGCCCACCCAACAAGCACGAGCACGCGGCACACACGCCGTCGCCGTCGCCGTCGCCCACGCCCCTCTGCGTCCGCGCCAGGCCCGGCGGCAGCACACGGCCACACACGCAACCTCCACCACCCTACTCAACCTCCACCACCATCTGCTCCCTGCAGCTTAAAGTCTAGAACGGCGGGTAATTCCCCAAGAAGCGCCGCAGTATATTCCAGCCTGCCCGCCCCAATTCCCGTTTCCGCCTGTCCTTTCGCTTCCTTCCACCTGTTCTTCCCTCTGCTATTCCCATCACTACCTACCGTGCTTTTTAAATTTTAAACCTTTCCGCTCTGCCATTGCCTGCAGACTCGGTTTCCCGTCCGCGCCGCGCCCGCAGTGAGTGCTCCGCCAAATGGACGCCGAACTGCTCAACGAACCTTCTTCCACACTGCCCGCCGCCGCCGATGGCGGAAATGGCTCGCAGTCGTTGCTCAAGCGCAAACGGAGTCCGTCGTCGCAAGATGGTACTCCCGTCGCGACCAAATCCGCCAAAAGCTCCTCCAACCATCTCACCATCAACTACCTGGCGCGCCAGTACTCCGAAGACCTGCCACTGATTTCAACCGAAGACCCGCTGCCTGCGATTCTCAGCCTGCTCAACGAGTACCAGGCCGTGCTTGAAAGACATGAGAGCATGGCGTGCAACCTGGGTGCACGCCCGATCGGTCCCATTTTGATGTCGCGCTTCGAAAGGCTGTTCGACGGGCCTCCAACCATCTTGAAAATTCACAACGGCTCCAAATCCTCCGAGCTGTCGATCGATTCGCAGCCGAAAGTGAACTGGCTCGATGTCGTCGAATTCGCTCGAACCAAGACCTCGCAGTTTCAGTTGTCGGCAATGTCGGAGGGCAGGCGGGTCTGTCAGTTCTACACCAAGCAGTGTCGCGTGCAAATCAGTGAAGAGGACTTCTTATTGATCCAGAGTGGAATGCCGCAGAAGCTGATTCCGCCGCAACCAATAATCGAAGATGAAGAGAAGGAACTGGGCACCTTGGAGATCCTCGAGAAGGTTTTGGGTGGAGTGAGAGAAGTTGCCGATCAAGGTTTGTGATATTCTGGCTGGCCGTTGAATTGATTACTGACTATTCCCAGTGGCTGCACGCACGAGGCAGCTGAATCACCGCATTAAGGCGCGTAAGCAAGCCATTCTCGACCGTCGAGCATCCGATACTGGTGTCTCGTATACGGCCACCAGTCCGACTGAAGCGGCAATGGTGAACGGCGCGTCGATATCCACCAACGGCTCATCCAACGGCTCAGCTTCGACTCCAGTAGGCTTCGTTGCCGTCAACGCTCGCCAGGTCTCTGCGTCGAACGGAGTCAGCCAGGCCACGCGAAACGACCTGATGAGCAAATTCTCGACGCTGAGCGAACGCAAAGCCAACGCGTACATGAACGGGTACCACGAAGCGCGCATCTCGCTGGGCGCGCCGCTCACAACGCTGACGGGGTCGCGCGGCGGCGCCTCCCAAGCCTACGACTCGCACGGGCACGCCTCGCCACTGGCGCTGTCGCTGGCGCCGCGTTCGCCGCACGCGAAAGCGCAGCACAGCGCCGAGGCCGGCAAAGACGACCCGCAGCCGCACCGCGCGGCCATGACCGCGCACGTCGAGTCGCTCAAGAAGGGCGAGCGCATCCAGCCGCCGTGCGACCGCTGCCGCCGCCTGCAGATGGACTGCGTCAAGAACCTGACCGCCTGCCAGGGCTGCACGCGCAAGCACGCCCGCTGCGCCTGGAAGGAGGTGCGCCGCGACGAGCTGCGCGCCCTGGCCGCCCGCTCCGCCTCCTCGTCGTCCAGCGCCCCCGCCGAGCCCGCCCCCACCGATGACTCCGCGCGCGCGCTCGACGCCGCTGCCGCCGCCAGCCTCGCTGCCGCCGCCCAGGCCGTGTCTGCCGACGCGGACCCCGACGCGGACCCCGACGCGGACCAAGACGCGGACCAAGACGCAGACCTCGACGCCGAGGTCGATGCCCTGCCTGCGCGTTTTGGCTTTGCGGATGGCACCGACGAGGGCAGATCGCCCGCTGGGAGCCTCAGCAGTGCGCCGCGCAGCGACTCGGATGCGGAGCGCGACCGGCGCGCTTGGGGCCCGACGGGATCTTGAGCGTGGCTGCGGTGGCGCGAGGCGTGCGGATGGGCTTGGTGGGCGGACACGGGTGTGGGATGCGCTTCGGCGCTGGGATGGCTCTGCGGAGATACGGGTTTTACGGGACGAGATCGGTTGCGCCGGGTTGAGCGCGATCGCTGGGACTTCAGATTGCGAGTGTGTCTTCTGTGGTGTGGCTTCGAGACGGTCTTGGATCGTCTGTGTGAGCCGCCCTGTGTGAAATATCAGGCGAGGACTTGGAGATATAAAACATGTGAATTGAAGCTTACATCGAAGAAATCATTCAGAACCTCTTGTTTTCTCACTTGAGTAGCGATTGTGAAGATTGCCCAGAAAATTATCTGCGAAAAACGCTGCACGAAGTGGTAAGTCAGTTCACTTTGATAATGGGATTGATTAGAGATCACTGTCTAATAGCACTCAGGTCGAAGTAAATCCGATGTACTAAGTACTACAATCAACAACAGTATAGCTGCCAATTATCGGTTCTTGTTGAAGCAAATATAACTAAATGGCTGAGCATTGAAGGGTATCAGAAAGAAATCCAGCAACATTATTGAAATCTAACCCATACTCTCACTTCCAACCTCAGATCGCTTAGAAACTGTGTCACTGTCAGCCACGTTCGCTCACATTTCCGAATAGCAACAGCAACTTACTCAACTGCACGCTCAAATGGCCACGATGCGAATAGATGCCCTCCTGTCTGAGCCTCGCCACCCAAACCGCCAGCAGAAAGCCAACCATCTCGTCGCCCACGTCCCCCAAGATCTCCAAGCGCGGCAGCGTCTCCATCTCCCTGGACTTGGCCACCACGGCGCGGTACTCGACGGCGACGATGACGCCCCTGGCGTCGCACCAGCGGATGACGCGGTGCGGGTCGGGCCCGCTCATCAGCTCGGCGTGCTTGACGCCCAGCCCGTGCTTGGCTTCCAGCACGCTCTGGTCGGCGTTGAGCGCCGACACGCGCCACGGCCGCGCCGCGCTGCTCCCTTCCTGCCCCTGCAGCTGCTCTTGGAAGTGGTGCCACCGCGACACGTCCGTCGTCGTGATGTGGTACAGCTGCTTCACTGTGCGGTGCGTGGGTGCTGTTGCGCCCGTGCTGCTGCTGCCGTTGCTGGCTTCTGGAGAAGGGTCGCCCGCGTAGATCAGTCGCTCGATGCTGATGGATGGGCCGGGACGGAGTTCGAACACGTTGCGGGTGAGGCGGTATTGCGGATTGAGGAGGTCGCCGTCTTCGAAAGTGATGTTTGTGCCGTCGGTTATGAAGGTAGGTGGTTTGTATGGTGGTGGCACACCTTCTGGATTCTCTTCAGCGCTTGTTGAATAAATAGGCCTCTTCTCGTTCTCATCCTTGCTCGCAGAAGGCATTGGTACATCATCCTGATACGGCGGAGGTTCAGAAGAATTACCAGTGAAGTCCATTATTTTGCTCTTTGTTCACAGGTACACACGTTTGGCAAAGCTTAAACAGTCTTACATTAGGGTGGTTTGTAACAGGGCTCAGAAACGAGAACTATCTGGCTCACTGGTTCTTATATAGTTTACTCGCTCGTCATTAATAAGATCAGTCCACTCCCATATCGAAATTAAGTAAATTAGCGCAACCACGTGAGGTTGCTACGGACAGTCCAAGCAGAGTGAAGTCCAGGGGTATAGGGAAGTGGCAGTGTAAGGCGGTTTTCATAATACGAGTACAGTACGCAACTCGCTTCCACCACGTCAACGCCTTACTTGGTTCCAGAAGGGTCCAACTTTGAGATCTAACCACATGAGAGGTACATACAGCTCAAGTCTAATGAGGTATCGAACGGAAACTCAAATCTCGTGCCCCACCGGACCTCTTAAAATCTGCCTACAGTTCGGAAGACCGCGGTTTGGTACTTCGGACAAGCAAAGACGACTATAGGGCCTTTCTGTAACTACAAGGGCCGAATCTACCTAGTACGAATAAAGGGACTCACAAATTTAGATTCAATAGCTGTCATACGAGGTGTCGTCGAACTCTAGCCTAACTCTCATCGTCTGAGGTACAATGCTCACTTCTTCGGCAACGCCATATTTGAAATGCTCACTACTTCAATCCGAAGCTTCCGCAGCGGAAAACTACGCTTATGGACCTGATCCTCTTGCCACCATAGGCACCATCTTTGCGGCTTTCAGTATTTCATCTGCTGAATCCGCCACTGCAAAGATAAAGCGATCGGCCCTAACAATAACAAATCTCTTTCCGTTTACTTCCTTTGACAATCTATACGGATCATAGAAGAGTGGAGGCGGGCGTCGAATATAAATGCCGTTGGGTGATGCCGAGAATTCTTCACCGGTTGCCAGCCTGTAAGTCCCCGGATGTGTAAATACTGACGAAAAGTTCGGAGTCTTGGTGTCGTTGAGGAGAAATGTTGTTTCTCCAGCAGCGAGATAACCATCTGAAGCATTTGTGATCCCCTTCAACATCGCATTGATGTCCTCGAGCTCGGAAGGACTATCGAATAGCACAACAAGTTGAAAGACTCCCTTCTTGTCAGAGAAAATCACATCATCCGTGAAAAGCACCTCAACATTCTCTTTCCGTTCCTCATCTTTGGCATTCACTCCCAATCTAGTGCAGTACACCTGTGGAAAATTCCCACCTCCTCCCATCTCTGGAAGAAAAGCCATCCCTTTGTCTTCTTCCCATCGATATTTCCACATACCTTCTCGTCTCTGCCCTTGCTCAAGCCATCGCTTCCAAGATGGAATGAGCTGTAACATCCACAGATACCAATCTCTGATCAATATCTTAATGGGATTGGTTGCAGTAACAAAATCTCCATTCTCGATCGTAGCTGCCAGTGACTTGTCAAGTTGCTGTTTTCGTTCGGCACACCATCCACTAAGCAACCGGTCTGCATTCACTTCCTTCTCTTCACTAAGCGATTTGGTAGCAAGGACCAGTCTCCATGCCAAAGCAATTGCGTCCCTGAACCCACTCGCAATGCCCTGACCACCAAACGGTGGGAACACATGAGCCGCATCTCCACACAGGATAACTCGGTTCAACCACCAACGATTGCAGCTCCTTGCATTGAAGCTGAACGGCCTACACCGGAGCACTTCAATACAATCCTCGGGATATTTAATCGTGCCGCTACCGAGACCGTATCTCGACGCCGGATGAACAAGATACGGATGAACAATCTCCCTAATCTTATCATCACCTGCCATGACGGTCCCATCCTCACCGGGCAGAACCACAAACTCGAAACGCCACAGCCGATCTTCATCGAGGCCGAACCGACCGCACACGGCCGGGCGGGACGGGTTACACAAGAAGCGAAAGTCTGTGGGAAAGAAAGCGTCGTAGACCTGCTGCGGCTCGAAGCCCTTCTTCCACAGCGGAAAGTCCGGGTGCGTCTGCGGCGTGGGCAGGCGCATGCGCCAGTTCAGCGCCACCCAGACTTCGTCGTACGAGCACGCCGGCAGCCGGTCGAGCGTCACGCCGCGGGGCTCCAGGTACTTCTTGCGCGTGAAGCCTGTCTTGCCGTCCGCGCCCACCAGGTACTTTGCGCGTACCGAGTGCGATGCACCCGTTGCGTCGCTGTACGTCGCGTACACGTGGTCTGCGTCTTCGCGGATCGAGTGCAGCGTTGAGGATACCCGGAGGTCCGAGAAGCCGGATGTGCTCATGCGCTCGCGCAGGTGTCGCTCTATGTGTGGCTGCTTGTGGCATATGAATCCTGGATGACCGGTGCCGCCCTCGGATGTGTTGTAGTCCATCACCATGAACGGTTTTCGACTGAGATCGTTGTGAACGCCGCCGACAAACCTGAATTCTCGCATGCCTTGATCAGGAGATTAGCCAATAGCGAAAAGAGCGAAGTTGGTACCTTGCGAGCCTACATTGCCCTATGTCGGTGAAGATATGTGGATAAATGCCACATGCTTGGAGATAGCGTATTCCATCTTCGTCTAATGCAATACCCCGAGGATCGGTGTTGATCTTCTCTTCGCGTTCTAGCACAATATTTGGGATATGATATTGACCAAGTAGAGCTGATAGCATAGCCCCTGTCGGACCACATCCACAGATTAGCACCTCCGTACTCTCGATGGACGACGACGATGCCATTGTGAACGAGTAGTCTCAAAGCTCATGTACGAGCCCGGCTCGAAGGCTTTTACATGTCTTATAGACTCTCCGCCAAGCACATGGCTTCGTATAATTCGATATTCGAATTGGTAAAAGAATCCTCTCGCCATCTTCAGCTGTCGTCAGAATTGCGGGACAGTCAAGCAGAATTGAATTGTGGGGAAGATTGAGATGTGGGGTTCCTCTATTCGGTGAATGTTGCGTTGGATGTTCCGTGCAACAGGCCTCGGTGGTCGGCGGAGGTAACGGAACCAGATGCTGCGACAATCGGAGCCGCGGGGGACGGACAAATTGCTAAGCTGCGGTAGTGTTTCCGCTGTGTTTGACGACATCATTTAAAAGTCAGTCGCAAACAAGCTATTTGAATCTGGAGAAATTCGAGAAGAGCTGGCTTATATATTTGAGAATTGCAGAGCTTGTAGATAGCTGAAAGCAAGTGCAATTGAGCTCCAAATCAACGCCGAAATGCCTGACTGGACTCATTTGATACGTTTTGTTGCCGTCGAGGACGACCAAATACATCTTGGTCAACTCGTAGATACGTCTCGAGATGTTGGCCTTGACAGTATCAATGGCGTCGAAATCAAAGCGTACCTGGTTACTGGAGATATCTTCAGTGGGAACGTCACGAAGCATGCGTACACGGTAAAAAAGGTATGAAGCTCACAATACCTTCGCCTCAATAGAACATGCTATCTGACAAAGCGAAATAGCTGCTCTCTCCAGTATCTCGCGAGCAGTGCCACTACATCCGATGCCTAGGCCTCAACTACATGGACCATGCCAACGTGAGTACTGTGAACGTATCAAACGAGATGGATAGCGGCTGACATCTTTCTAGGAAGCTAAAATGCAACTTCCAAAGGCACCGATTCTCTTCACGAAGCCGAGAACTGCATTGACGGACCCTTATCCTGCGGCGGTTACCATTCCGAAGTGCGCACAGGACGGTACCAGCGACTATGAAGCTGAACTGTGTGTTGTCATTGGAAAGACCGGCCGTGATATTCCGGAGGAGAGTGCTCTCGATTACGTCCTTGGGTATACTTCTTCAAATGATGTTTCTGCTAGGACCTTCCAGATGATTACTTCTCAATGGTCGTTTTCCAAAGGCTTGGACAATGCTTGCCCGATCGGTAGGTTATCATCTAGCTCGGAGGTCGAAGTTGGCTAATGCAGACGTATATAGGTCCTGTTCTTGTCTCCTCTTCCGTGATCAAAGACCCTCAAACTCTCGGCATCAAGGCGATATACAACGGACAGATAGTGCAGGATGGCCATACTAAAGACATGATCTTCAGCGTGAAGAAGCAAATCTCCTACCTTTCTCAAGGTACCACACTGGAAGCCGGTAGCATCTTCCTGACGGGAACACCTGCTGGAGTTGGATTCATCCGCAATCCTAAAGTCGTGCTCGAAGATGGTGGAGACATCCGAGTAGAAATTGAGAAGATAGGAACTCTTGTCAATAAGGTTCTCTACGAGCCATTGTAAACACGTGCTGGTATGAACTTGCCGTGAATATACAGAAGGAGAGAGTTGGAAGCAGTAGTATTTTAGAAAATAATCTGATGTCAGGTGAACCATCGATTCCAGCGGTTGCTTCTCTTGGTAGTCCAGTCTCGCTCTTATTGGAGGATACTGGAGTATTGACATAGCTGCGACGTAGAGTAGCAGTTTAGCCTGGAGTGGTCAGCCATACCAAAGCTGGCTCGTTTTTGACATCCGTTGCCAAATTTTGCAGACGCTGTTTGAGCCGTGCCATCTCCGGCAATTTGTTGTCTGGAAGCGGTGACTTCGGGCGAAGTTCTTCGTAGTGCTGCATCGTCGTTTTCAATAGCTCCACACCCTCAGGAAGCCGCACAAGTGCTAGCGTTTTGTGCCACAAAGCCGCCAGTGCCATGGTTGGTTCTTTTTCTCCCAGCTTACGCAAATCTCCAAGTGTCGACAGCGCGATCAACATGCGTTTTGCATATGTTGTAATTTTTTCTTGATCAGTGGTCTCGTGCATGATGAACTTCAGAGATCCTCGTGCCAATTCGATGGACATCGAAGCCCGCAGGCTGCCCTGGTAGAAGCCTTTGATATTGGTTGGTAAAGGGGCGCCCGGGTGCAGGCCTTTGATCCAAGCGTCGACAATGAGCGGGCTCATTTCGTTGCCAAAGTGATCAACCCTGATGATATCCCGCAGAATGCTGAGGTGTTTGGCGTAAATCTCGGGGGATGCTGGCTCTTCACCCAAAACCGGCGTTGCCAAACCGGGGATCTCCGCTGGCTGCGATGTATATGAATCGCCTTCTCCACCCACAGGTTTTGTCTTTGGTCGGGTCACTGGCATTTTCACCTTGGTTTCGGGGTCTTGGGCGCGGACTTCTAGTGTATTGCTACGGACGTTCATGATGTCGGTTTGATAGAGTTGCTCCGTTATGTGTGAAACTAACGCCGAAAAGAAAACCAGTGGCTCCTTTTAACGTAGCAAGATATGGGATCATGATCAGTTGAAGTAGTTCAGGCATGGAGGGATTTCCACCACATGGGGATGGAGGCTGTTACTTAAGATAATTTATCTCGAATCTGGTCAAGGTCGCGGTTACGAGTACAGTCCTGCATGACTGGGTTGCTTGCTCCACCACGCATTTCTTTGATGGCTTCTTAGTATCCTAGTTCGACTAGGTACCTCTGGTTAGCCCCTTCTATAGGTGTAAGAAGCGATAAGATAACACGATAAAGCTGAGTGTTGCGGTTTCTGCCGCCCGATTCGGCGGGGTTCGACGCCGCTTTAGGCGGTGTCGACGGCGTCGCTCTCCCTAGCAACTTTTAGCGCCATCAACTGATGTCGGTACGTACTACGTATCAACTTTGTTAGGGTGGTGCCAACTTCCTGAGATGGCACCACCTTCCCTAACATAATAGCAAATTAGTACCAGGGGTGCGTGGCCTAATTTTACCAGGCCCCTGCCTAGTACCACTTCGTTTGCTGTCTGCGCCCGCTGTGAAGTTGTGGCTGGTCCCAAGCATAAGACTAATTCTGAATTGCGACGACAGTCCTACACTTCTAATTCCACATCATATTTCTATACCACTATATCATCTTTCGCCGGCACGACTCACGTACATCCTTGAACGGACTGAGTAAGCAGCACTGTGCACTATTTACGTGCTTTGCGAGGTATGCGGCTCTCCACCCTTGAACGAAAAGAGATACCGTAGTCTAATTCTCTCTTAGTTATTATCTTTTAATAAGGTTCAAATTAGCCGGAATATAGCGAACCCTAGTCAATTCTCCATTATAATGTCATCGTCGAACAGTAACCGTAAATGCGTAGATGATGCCTTCTCGTATCCCCGGCTCCCGAAAGATGAAGACGCAATTAGGATCGTGACGATAAGCCCTGGGGACTTTCACGATCCTATATGCTGTACCCTCACTGCCGTCGCTTTCGTGAACAAACCGAGGTATGCTGCATTGTCCTATACGTGGGGAATACCTTTCCCAGACGGCACGCTTCTTCCTACTGCACCGAAAGAGGCATTCGATGCAGAGACTCCGTACCAAGCTCGGGCTGCACCCTATACTTCAGCCAACTCCCTTAAGAATGCTACGAGCTCACCAGACGCGCCGGAGCCCACACGGCTGTCAATAAACATGAACGATAGGGCAATGGCAATCCAGCATAATCTCTACCTCGTATTGCTTCACTTGAGATCTCCGACACATACTTTGGCGCTGTGGGTAGATGCGATATGCATCAATCAAAAAGACAAAATGGAAGTCAGCTCCCAGATCTCGCTTATGTCATTCATCTACTCTCGGGCACAGACGGTCGTATCTTGGTTAGGACCAAAGGAGTTTAAAAGTCACATTGACATGTTTCATCACATGTCCAGCGTCTGGAAAATGGGACAATCGAGACATTTGGGTGCAGCATTAGCACAAGAAAAGACTTCGATCATGTCTAGGGACCCGGAACTCGAGGCTATCGCTCGCATTGCCACAAGTACGTACTGGACTCGATTGTGGATTGTGCCAGAAGTCTGCCTGGCGCGAGATCTGATATTCATCTACGGACCTGATGTGTGGACATTTGACAGCTTCGTGAATTGCAAAACGCTAAGAGAATTGCAAGCAGCTTCAGAGGCTGAGCCAGAGATACCATCTGAGAGCTACGCCAAGTTTCGGGCAATGCTCAGGCTGCTTGACTGTAGGAAGAGGAGGTATTCTCTCATGAACAGCTTGGAATCCCTAATTGAGGCCTTTAGAACACAGTCATGCGGGAAAGTGATGGATCGAATCTACGCTTTGCTGGGTATGGCTTATGACGTTCACCCAATATCTGGCTCAAAATCCATACCAGATCCAAAAGAACTCTATCTTGATTCAATAGACCTGCAACAAGAAGCCATTGTGAAGCCAACTAGAGGTAGAGGCGTGCTAAGGGTCGACTATAATAGCTCATTGTACGAGCTTTGGGTCGAGGTTGTCAAATTTGTGTTTTTCCGAGCCAAGAGTCGTCAGTTGAAGAACAAACTCGGTAGAAACCAAGCATTCCAAGATCAGGAACGGCGAATCAGTATCGTACGAACCGCCGGCGTCATACAAGCGGCTCTTGATCAAACTGTAGAGAGTGACATGCCGCCAATGCAATATGTGTCCGTATGCGTTTCCGATTTTCCTCGAGTCTTGAACACCGAGCTGATATTGCTAGAAGAGTTATGCAGAACTGCCGCCACCTCAAATTAGGGCCATTGGGTTCATAAGCGGGAAATTGCTGCATCTTGGACCGGATTACTGCTCCTTTATCGGATCATTTCAAGCCACGCAAGACTGGTTTAGCGAATGGGAGAACTACTACACCCAGCATGCTGACTTGGAAAGATTGCATGAGCTGAATGACCGCTACATTGATAAAGTATGGCAATACTCCAACAAGGACATGGAAAGAATTCGAGATATTGACAGCCCCCACGTATCTGCGTGGCGCCTATCCGCCAAACGCCAGCAAACCGCATCCGAATCGAAGCTTGCTCTCAATTCTAAAAGCATTCTTCCTAGATCCAATGGTCCGAGGATATTCCTGGGAACAGGCCATCTAATTGGGCTGGCTCCTCCAGCTGCACAAATAGGCGATGTTGTCGTACAATTTTGGAATTGTGATGCCGCTCTTATCATGCGGCCTTGCCACATCGAGCATATGGCAACCGAAGACAACATGGGATGTTCAACTTCATCATTCTCATTGGTGGGAAGAGCGGATGTGGTGGACGTGAGTAATGAGAAAGACACTCCCGGGACCGACAGCTGGGCTGAGGATCAGTTATGTGGAAGTGGTGGCGACAATGCAGATGGAAGTGAAGGCTCTGGTGCAGTGTACGTAGATTTGGACTTTGCTACGCTTCAGGCAATCACTGCATCAATTAGAACGTGAACGCTGGCTATGTTGAGATTGAAATATCTATTCTCATCTCGGCATCTAGCCACATTCGAGATCCAGCTATTCTTGTTTCACCTCAACTCGTTCAAGCCAAGGAAATATCTTCCACGTCATCTTGTACTTGTCACCATTTTCCAGCCTGACAACCCAGAGGATGGCGTAGTGACAACAATTACCCATTGCTAAATGCCTGCTGTAAGTTAGCCTTGTACGACTCACTCTATTATTAAGACTTACCACCAGCCATGTAATTCTAGTAAAGTAGCCCATGGTTGGCCAATGGCTTCACGCCAGGCCCGTAGTGTGTCGCAAAAATGCCGATCTACCATCCAACATACGAAACCAAAGACTAACATTGGAACCCCAATCCGTGTCATTTTTGAAACAATCTCATTATCCGAACTCTTGCTTGGTATCTTCAGCAGATTCACGATCAATACTGCAACAAGGAGGATCCCGAAACTGACGAAGAGGATTTCCGGATTCGCAATATATAGGTAGAATACGGTAATGCCGACTGTGGCCACTGTAAGTCCAATGGAGAAACCAGCAGGATGGGCCACAGATCGAGAAAGCGAGGCGTAGAGCAAGATAGAGGCCGTCCATATCATAGGGAGCTCGTCCAGAAGCTGCATCGAATCTACAAAATTCAGTGTCAAGTCGTGGGAATGAGGTCCAACTCACATTTCAGTGTGGCATGGAAAAGGAAGCTCCCAAGGCCCACGGTCAAGTAGCCGATATAGCTGATGAGAAGAATCGGATCATGTCGGTACAGTGCAATTCCTTTAACTCCCAGATAGAAGAAGATGATATTTGTGGATGCATTGAAGGCCTCAGCGCAATATTTTGTGACTGTGTAATTTGATTCACACCAATCGACAGTCGATGTCTGAGGATCCCAGTAGCCCCTGTACGATCCTCTCATGATGCTCAGTGGGAGGCTCGAAGGCACCGAGTGCGACAGCAGAGTGATGGAACCTGTTGAATGACAAGAATACCGATGAGCAAGCGGAGGCAGGTAAGGTTGAATGTTAATTAAGGTTGAGAATGGCTGAGTGAATTTCGGGTCGGATTTGGGCAAAACGAAAGCGGTTACATACCGCGGACTCGAGCAGCGATAGGCCGAGAATGCCCCGGTGCCAAGGAGAACAGAAGCCTTGAGCCTTGTTTGACAAGAAGCAATACGGTTCGTCTGGTTTAATTAAGGCCGCTGATATTCGCACGACCCCCCTACTTGAATTATCGTACCCCTGCTGAAATCTGCGCGTATATCTGGTCACGCTCTGCGTACTTATGAGTACACATACTTCCGAAAATGGAACCAATTCACGACTACACTGTGCACATTTCAGAGACCCATTGCTCAACAATAACACATTCAATGAAGAGATTTTGAAGTAGAGCCGATAGACCATTGCATTAACTACCCTCTGTGTGATTCTCAATTAAAGAAACCTCTTGGTTGAGCCGTGGAAGACGGCATTCGATGGCGCATAGAAGAGCTCCATTGGCCGCGGTTTACAATTAGATTTGGCTCACGAAGTCCTCTGCACGCTGGCGGCATATTGATAATCCCAACTGTTGAGCCATCCGCACCTCTATGCGGTCCGAAGAGGACCTGATTCAACAAGGGATCAGGTTCCGGGATCGATTGCAGCTGTGGAACGTTGTTCTTTGGCAAATCAAGTCCATCTAAAGCAGAAGAGGATTGCAGAGCATCAAAGCCGAAGATTTGTCAAGGAGGAGGAGCTTGGAAGGTTTCTTGCATGCAAGTCAAGTCGGAACCCCGTGTCGAATTAGGAATGATCGTAGAGTTGTCACTTGGTTTAAGGGTAGATCGTGGGGATACCGCCTGAATGACAGGATAGGTCGGCAACGTCGTTGGTTGCGGAAATTGCTCGTCTGGCGAGGCGTTCGAGTCGCCCGGCTGGTAAGCATGTGCTGGGTCTGAGCCAGGCTGTTCAAGCTTCGTCAATCGCTTTTCTCCCTCACTGGAGGAAATGCGGTTTTGAGGAGGTGGAAGGGGAAGTGGATCCTGTAGGGTACTTGAAACTGTCTTCCGTTCACTCTGCTCGATTTGTTTAGGAGTGGCTTTACGGCTCCGGTCCGTACGCTCCAGGTCCTCGGCTGACAACGGAGTTGCACATGGTGGCAAAACTTGCCGCTTCTTTGACTTTCTCAGCTTCGCAGGCTCTGGACCAACGGATGTACTTGAGCCTGCCTCCCCTGTTCCAGAGATCGGGGCCTCTTGCTTCTTTGTATGGTCCAGGATCCATCCACTGGTTGAGCTGTAAGGCGTAAGCTCATGAATAGTATTTCCCACAGATACAATTTACCATAGTACGACTTTACAGTGAGACATGATTGGAAATACTCCAATGCGAATTTCAAGAGGTGGAAGTAACGATCAGTCAGAAGTAAATCGATCGTAAGTTCAACGTCGGATATCGGGAGGCGTCCAGCAAGCCGAGGGGGCGGAGAGAAAAGAACAAACACGAGGGTGGCAGCCACCGCTGGATTAGGAGCAACCCGGTGAAGGCGTTGTGTTGTTTTTCTCCGAATGGCTTCAAGCCTGAGTTGTCTGCCAACACCCTCCCTAATCGCTTCCGCTTCGGTGAACGGTAGAGAGATAGGTAACTGCGACAATTCGAAGTCCTTAGAGTACGCACCTAGAATTCAATTGCTATCGCTCTCTTGTCAAGCTAAAAGAACATCCACACCTTCAAGTGGAGACAAAATGATGGTGAAGCTTTGCTTTTCTGCTCCTACTGGTTCGTTTGGTACTCCCGGAGGGAGCGTGAGGTTTGGAAACGCCTGAAGGATACGTACTATCGCGTAGCTTGCCTCCATGAGCGCAAAATTCTCTATCCGTCATTAGCAAGCCTGTCCAAAACAGTCACGCTCATCCAGTCTGAGGACATACTTCCCAGGCAAACTCTTGGCCCACCGTTGAAGTCGACAAATCCGGCACCCAATCCAACCTTCTTGATCAGTTCCCCAGATTCCCACCGTTCTGGTAGATAAATCTTCGCATCTGGTCCATATATTGCCTCACTCCTATGCATATGATACGAAGACCATCCTACACCGTTCCCCTTTGGAATAAGAACCGGAGACAATCCGTCGGCACCACCGCCTCGTGGAAGTATTGTAGGCTTATTGGCAAATCGAAAGTTAAGCGCTAGTTGAGGGTAGAGTCGTAAGGCTAAACGAATTTAGAAACGTGATGCAATGTGGCTTGATGATAGAGTTAACTGACTTTCATTCAGGCAACATCGAAGGTAGAGAAGATTTTGAATTTGCGTTCTTGTTATTTCCTCGGTTTCAGGCACGACCGATACTTCTTTTTTAAGCTTTTCCAGGACATCCTGATTGCGAACCAGGTGGAAACTAACAATCGAATGCAGTTAGCCTTGCTATTCGGTTTCGGTGATTCAGACATGAAACTTACAATGTCCAGCTGAGTAATGCGGCTGTGGAATCGCGACCTGCAATTAAGACATGTAGTAGCTGGTCTCTTACAAGAGACTCGTCTCTCATATCCTTCCAAAGATCGATGATGAAGGGGTACTTGGAAGCGGCTTCTTCTTCCCCAAATTCGTCCTTGTACTTGAGTGCCTTCTGAGCGAAAAAAGTTGCCCAATTTCTCACAGTTCTGCAGGCATCCCTAAATTTCTTGGGGTTGTATAGCGGCGCAAGGTCAGCCATCCTTACCCGAATGCCCACCCCAAGAGCGGCATAGTCGAAGCTCTTCTGGAATTCATCTCTATCCTCCACTGATAAGCTGCTATGGGGCTCGCCGAACAGTAACTTTGTGGTCGCCCCAAGTGTGAAGTCGAAGAACATCGGCTTCAGATTAACGACGTTCCCTGACTCTGCCTTGCGTCGTAGATTTGAGACTAGTTCGTCGACATGGGGAGTAAACACGTCCAAATTCTGCTTCTGTATACGCACGAACTGATGTCGAATAAGCTCGCGAGACCGCTTCCATGCCGGACCGTCTTGGCCAAATATGCCTTCTCCGAGTAGTGGTACGCTTGCCAACGGGCGCGAACCCAAACCGTAGTCTTCGAATCGAGTCGAGAGGATAGTCTCAACATTCTCTGGATCTGTAGTGATAAACCCAGTGACACCCCATAACTCCAGCCGAACAGTACCAGCGATTGTAATGTAGTCCGTCAATGCCTCAAGGGTATGTCCACTGAAGAGCGCGTCGTACTGGACCTTGAGAAGGTCTAAGGCAAGAGGCCATTTGTATGGAATCTTAGGGACGACTAGCTCACATCCATTCTGCTTTGCAATGGCACTCTCTAACTGTATAGCAGAAATTGGTTAGCGACGTTAACTTCGCAGAATGGGTTTTGGGAATCCCTTACTTTCTTTTGGCGCCGTCGGTCGGAAAAGATATAAATGCCAAAGAGTAGAGCCAATATGCCGAGCGCAATACCTATAAATGTGATATGTACTCAAGAAAGAATTCCAACAACAACATTGAAAGACTTACTGGTGCTGCGCGCCATGAAGAGCCAAGAATAGACGCGGGTTGCAGATGGGCCGAGCCGTCGGTCAAGGAGAACAATTCGAGGAGAAAATGGATGTCGGGAAGGAAAATCTCCAATCGGGCCAATACGCTATTTGCCTTTGATGGGTGTATGCGATGCTCGGGTACTGGAACTGTGCGGCGACGAGGTATATAAAGGCTCGAAATATGTCAAGTTGCGGGCGGCATCAGCTTCTTTGGGCGATGGAAGGCACAAGAGAGAAGAACGTCTCTCACTTGTCGCTCGGTGGCACTGCTTTCATGGGCGCGTAAAAGTGCTTTTTTTGCGGCACCTCACACTTCAGTGGTTCACCATCACTTCAACTACACTTTCCGTATATTTCGCATCTAGCGAATCGCTCAAGGTCTAAACTTGAGCCCAACGATCAAAACTTCCGGTGTGTATCTGCTGATGAAAAGATCCCAGTCAATTATACATCTGGGGCGTTCAGTTGCTCTTCAGCCAGCCTTCTCGGAGTCGGAATCTCAACTCTCCCAAACCATCCAGGGATGTCGCCGTTCTGGACATGTCAAATCTCATCCAGGCTTCATTTAGGACTTCAGCATTGCTTCAGCGTCTTGATAATGTGCTGAGTTCGATTGAAAAGCTAGCAGGCGAGCAACCACCAGATTCCAAGACCACGGAATTTGTTGAGCAGATCAAAGATCTCATTGCAATCACCAGCTCTCTAGATGATACTGCCACTAGCATAAGAAGACAACCTTTCTACCCTCGGGCTCTGTCGGAAGGGGATATCATTCAGCTCCAGCGGCTAACCAGCACAGTGACCACGACAGTAGAAGAATGTACCGATTCTATCGACACACTCCAATCTGCTCTACTGGACCTGATTACAGAAAAGGCTTCCAATCCCTATTCACCAGCGAAAGTTGCGCTCGGCAATCAGGATTGGTTCGGGGAATCGCTACACACTATGAGACTTCAAACAGAGGCGCTCCAACTCTTGTTATCAGCCATAAACCTTGTACACCAGAAGAATGATCTCGACGAAGACGGATATATGCTCAGTGGAGTGCGGTCACTTGCATCCACGCTTCAATATCAGCTCGCTCACCTCAATCAAAAGCGGCAAAGCGTCAGTCCGCAGTTTCGGAAATGGGTAAGAGCCTATTCTGCACATAATAACCGATGCTAATCTCAGCGTAGCTTGGGTCAGTACTTGAAAGTGCCAACGAAATATCGATGCGAGTGCCACAAACCTTGAACCGGCATTTTCTGCTCCCACGATCGGCCAAGAAATATTACACTGGAAGAGCGAAGGAGGTGGCAAAGCTGAAATCGGCATTTTCACAAACTAGTTCACCGAGCCAGAAAACGTTCGTAATCTTTGGACTTGGTGGTTCCGGGAAGACAGAATTTGCCATCAAGTTCGCAGAGGATACCAGACAAAATTATTGGGGAGTTTTCTTTGTTGATGGAAGCTCCCGAGAAAATGCATTCGCATCTTACGTTGAAATTGCAAAGCTAGCAGGCGTCGAACCGAACGAGAACGCAGCCAAAAATTGGTTGACAACTCGTGCACTTCCGTGGCTCCTGGTTGTCGATAATGTAGACGCCGACGAACTTCAACTGGAAAGCCTGCTCCCGGCCGGCTCGAAAGGCTCCATTCTGGTTACATCACGCAACCCGGCACACAAGTCTTACGGTACCGCTGGTGAAGGATATCTGGAGCTCCTTCCTATGGAAACGCAAGAAGCAAATCAACTCATTCTCAAGGCGGCAAAGGAACCAACTCCATGGCCCAAAACAGTTGTGGATGCCGCAGGTGGCATCTGCAAGGCTTTGGGATTCCTACCATTGGCTCTTGTTGGCGCTGCAACAGCTATCTTGAGTGGCGTCTGTGGATGGGGAGACTACCTAGGCTACTACAATCGTGAAAATGAACGAATCCGTCGCGGAAGGCTGCGTAGAAGATCTGAAAGCTCCTCGAGGTCTCCGTCTTCTTCAAACACTACGCTCAACCAAGACAGATATGCTAGAGATCTGAACGTCTTTTCTAGCTACGAAATCCTCTATCAATCATTGGAATCTTCCGAGGAGCAAGGCTTTCAGGACGCGGTTGAACTACTTCAAGTCATTTCATACTTTCACTTCCAGAACATCCGGCTAGATGTGTTCATCTACGCTGCCACAAACACTATCAAAGAAACAGAGGACCTAAACAAACAAGCACAAGAAGAGGAAGAACTGAAGAGGAGGTTGTCTTTAGTGAAACGAAAGAGCTGGTCTAGCTGGACCGCGGAACTCGCGTTGCGCTGTGTTCGGTATTTTGATACTCCTCCAGCTCTCCCATCCGCTTTGAAGAACCCGTACAAGCTCACAATGTCAAAATTGGAAGAAGAAGTCCGTGATAGGACTCGGGCAGCACTGGCAATTCTTGAATCAAGGTCACTCGTCAACAATCTCGACAGGCTCGAGGGCAGATACTCGATGCATCCGCTAATCCATCAGTGGATCAGGGAAAGACCAGATTTGTCAACTGCACAGCAAGCACTCTGGTGTCAAGTTGCTTTGACCGTCATATCTCGAAGCATTACGATTCCCCCATTGGGCGACACCGAAAAAGAAAGGTACATGAGACGAGACCTACTTCCACACATGAGGTACGCAAGAAGTTGCCAAGAACTGATCAGATCGAATCTCGAAGCGAATTCGTCTCGGCGAACACGGTTATGGCCCCTGCTCCGTTCGACATTCGGAAGGCGTGAAGCCCTTGAAATGGTCCGTTTCAGTCGAGTATTCTCCGAATGCGGCTTGTTTAAAGATGCTCTGGAGCTTCAAACAAAGGTCCGGGCGTTTGCTGTTGGCTATTTGGGTGAGGAGCATCCGTTGTCGATTCGAATAACGCTTGCTGTCGCTGGTACTCTCTGGGAGCTATCCGAAACAAGTAAGGCTACTCAATTACAACGACAACTTTACGGAATTTGCTTAAAGTCGTTGGGGGAAAACGACCCCATGACGCTCACAATGGCGGATTTATTAGCATCTAGTTTGTGTTTCCACGGCCGCTGGTCAGAATCCCTGGAACTTCATCAAAGGGCTGTTGAGGGAATGACCAAAGTCTATGGCAGAAACCATGAAAAGACACTCAAAGCACTGAATAACATGGGTCGCATCTTTCTTCGCTACATGGACTTCAAAACTGCCTCCGAACACCATCGGGATGCCTGGGAGGGATTGAAGAAGGTACACGGTGAATCACATTTCGAAACCTTGATATGCCAGGAGGATTACGCGATGGCCCTGATGCGACTCGGCGAAACCTACTATCAAGAGTGCCATGAGATGATGACATTTGTACGGGATCAGCGGAAGAAATCGCTGGGTGAAGAGCAACCGTACACATTGCTCGCGATATGCAACCTTGGGCGGGTGATGTCTGCAATGGGACAACATAGCGAGGCTGCTAAAATGATGAAAGAAGCGATACCCATCGCAGAGCGGAACCTTGGTGTTGATCATTTCGGAGTTTTGGCAGGCAAAATGCACTACGCTCAAGTCCTGGTGCATCTGAGACGGTTTGACGAGGCGGAGGCTATCTTCACAAGAGTGGTTGCTAAGGGACAGTACCGTAAATTTACAGATGAAGACGGCGAGCATCCAGATCGTCTAATAGCCTTGTGGTACTTGATTGGGTGTGTGCAGAAGCAGGGCAAGTTTCAAAAGGCACTAGAGATATGCGAAGAGTTAATGCTATCGTTGAGAAAAATTGGCGGTCAAGGGAAAGGGACTCGACATCCTTTTGCGCCTATGCTTCAGGAACAGATTTCGACATTGCAAAGCAAACTGAAAGGGACGGCGGATGGTACTGGATCAACTACTCATATACCCGGAGAGATGTGATATGTTTTGTCCCCGTAGCGGTATTTCACTGTTCCTATCCACGCATCTATTCTTATTATACACCCTCCTTCGCTTCCGTGCTTCTCCTTCATTCTGCTGGACAAGAGATGGAAGCACCCGAATGACTTATGAAATCAAGGAATGAAGGGGTAATGTTCGAATCGGGACCAATCGATTGACCTCAGATGAATGAGACAAACATGAAGAGCGGAAAAGAAAGAGGGTCGGGTAAATATTTGCGTTGATTTATTAGTAGCCTTATAAGGGCTTACATTCCATGTTTGGCATGGTTCGATTGGCAACGTAAAGCCATCGCCCTTTGTATTTACTACTCTTATCATAATGAGCACAAATTGACTAGCTCATGTTAGTAAGTATGCCTAATATGGCTAATATCAAATTTATATAGTGATATGTGGCGTTGCTAGCTTTTGCCCGTTTCCCAGATATCCAGCCGCAGATTGGTTATTCTGATTCCACAAAGCTCTAGACCTATAAAGCCAGGTCAACGAAAGTCAGCGTCGTCGACTTCTGCCATCGTCCTGGCAACGCGGAAGCCCTTATGGGAATTTCCAACAGGAGCCTAATGAGTACCGAGAATTGGAAGGAGAGAATCCACCCACTCCGATGTGGGATACGAACATTGTTGTGAATACCCCGACTTTCCATTCGAAGACATCTATCCAATCATACTAGTGTTTCTCCGCTGTGTATCTATTTGCTGCACCGCTATGAACGCAACTTCTTTCGAAATTGATATAGCAACGACACGTGTATGATGTTGGTTGCCTAAGATGCGCGTCCATGCTGTCGTGCACTCTACCATAAGCTGAAGCGCTTCCGGGAAGTACGTTATTCGCCGGTGCAGTGCTTCCTCAGAAGTAGGCGAGTGGAGCTTTAATAGACGTTCAAGAGCAGCGACGGTCGGACAAGGATTGAAATTTATCACTTACTCTCCCTCCCCAATCGCACATAGCGTAACAAATCGCTGAAAACGGGAGCCTACCTGCCATTAATCGTTTCAAGTAGTATATTCTCGCAATAAATACGTACATAGGTGTTTATATACGTGCCAAGTGAATAGTTAGTGGCTCAGACCGGGGTACGACAACCCCTACTCCGCCGCAAATCCAGGAAAATTGCGGGGAAGTTTTGACCCCAGATTCTTCCCTCAAAGCGGTGCAGCCTTCAGCTCCCGCAATCATCAGTCAGTGAATACTATGGACCTTCAGTTATTCTCTGCATCATGACAGGTGTAGAAGATGCGTCGACCCATGTTTCCAAACCTCAGTCTACAAAACGACGCCGTCAGCGACCACAGAGGAGATGTGATGTTTGCGGTAATGAGTTCGCAAAGGCAGAACATCTAGCTCGTCATATCCGTTCGCATACCAAAGAACGACCTTTTTCTTGCGCTATCTGTGGCAAGACGTATCCCCGCAAGTTCGTTGCCAAACTTGGATGCATACGCTTGATATCCGACTGATCTTTTGTAGTGACTCCTTACTTCGACATACGAGAACTCACGATCGAAGAGTATCCGACAGCCATCCAGATCGAGGTAGTCGGTTAAACTCGTTCGCAGACCGTAGCCAAGAAAGTGAATCTGACTCTTCGACACATTATCAGCCGGTCTCTTTTGATCTGGGGACGATAAGTCAACACCAGCGTCTCCACGAGAATGGTAACGGCTTCACTGAATCGCTGCAAGCCGAAGTACATCCTTCCAATGATGCTTCTGTGAACCCCGCTACGATTACACACCATCAGCCACAGTCTGAATATAATGGTATTCCGCCGAGTATCTTGAACACTCCAACAGACCTAGACCTCTGGGATCTTGGACTGAACGCGCATGAGCCATCATGGCTTCTAGGAGAAGACTTCGACATAGATGCTCTGAATTGTTCCATTGATGCGACCATATCAGGTTGGGGTCACACCAATCCACTACCATCTGCAGATCAGCGGAGAATGTACGATGCTGCAAACACGTTGTATCAAATCAACTCTGTACCCTCACCATCAACTCCCGGTGCCATGGTCCAGCAAAATTGGTACACCAAAGTCGCGTTAGAAGCTCCGCCTCGACGTAATCTTAGTCAACCCGCGGATCAAGATCAAGTTGACGAAGCGTATCGAACTGATCTCTCCAACAGACTCCGACCGAGGATGAGCGACGACGCGCTACCTTCCGCTGACTTCCTAAACCTTTGCATCAAGCTCTATTTTGTCAAGTTCAATCCAATATTCCCATTGATACACGCGCCATCCTTTCGCCCTTCCTCTGAGAACGCTCTTATCCTGTTGTCAATCTGCTCCATGGGTGCCTTATTTGTTGGTTCTCGAAGTGCAGCAGCACAAGGGAGAAAGATTTTCCAACGTTTGAACAAAGCCATACTGGCGTCATGGGAGACTTATGTGGGCCGCGGTGGACGCGAAGTCCTCTCCATGGCGCAAGCCGCAACAATCGGTCAAACATTTGGTCTGCTTTCCGGAGTCCCTGGGGATCTCTTCATGACGGAGACTTTCAATGGTACCGTCATAGCTTGGGCTCGTCAAAATGGAATGTTTCGTATCGCAGACACTCTTAAGACTGCCAGCATCGGCGAGTATTTGAATTTTGGCGAGCTATGGAAGAAGTGGATAGAGGTAGAAGAAACGGCTCGTGTGGCGATGGGCCTTCACGTCCACGACTCCGAGTTTGCAGCGATATTCCATCATGAACCGATACTCCGACATGATACGAGTAAACTTCCGCGATGCTGTAGTGAAGAGCTTTTTAATGCTTCAACAGCTTCTCAGTGGCAGACGCTCGTTGGAGCCGTCAACTCCACCGATCACACCATTGGCATCCAAGACTTCGGCCAAACCTCCTTGCACGTGGCGAATCCTTACGACTCGAATATGTACGCTTACGCCGTCTTAGCCGGCATTACCGCATCAATTCAGGAGGAAAGGACAACAACACTGGACACGTCCTGGAGAGACATCTTTCGAAACCGTCTTCTTTCTTGGCATAAAGCACGTTTCCATAACGTTTCTGAAAGTAGCGAAGATCCTCTTTGCCTCATCATCCTCTGGCATGAGGCTTTCATGTCTCTCTACGTCGATATGGACCTCCTCGAACAGGCCATTGGTCGTGATGGCGTCATACCTTCATACCACACTCTGGAGCGCGTTCGCCTTTGGGTCTCTTCTTCTGAAGCTCGCCGATGTGTCCTCCACGCTCTCTTTACACAAAAGCGTATGGAATCTCTACCGGCCGGTGTGGAACCGGCAATCCATGTCCCGAAGGCGTTATTCTATTCTGCTATTGTCATTTATTGCTATATCAAATTCACGCCTTCCGTTGCGCCCTTCACGCCCTCTCAGGACGACGTTAATATTCCAGAGCTTCAAATCAGCGAGCTAGCGAGTCCGGTATACCAAACTGGACGTGAAGGTGTAAGGCAGGCGAAGTTGAGCCCGGTAGATTCAAGTAGCTTGTGTAACGTAGTGGATCTACTGAGAAGAGTCGGCCACTGGGAACTCAGCAGAAAGTTCGCGAGTATTTTGGAAAACCTGGTCAACGATCTAGCAAACGCTAACGTTGGTGGAGGGTGAGGCCCATGATCATGACAATGTAACGATATATTCCACCCGAAACGAATTTGGCTGTTGAGATGTTCATAGTTGTGTGCACTGCTCAGTGAGACAGTAGGCATCCTTATTTATGAAGGAATCGTTGTTGTCTGTTCTCAGCAAGTAGGCGCTTTTGATGTGCCTTAGTTTCGGCCGCAGTGAAATATTCCTTGGAGCTGTCTGAGCTGAAGACCTTAGGTCATCACGATTACATTTCAATGAGCTAGATACGACTATCCACGAATCTGTTGTGATTATTCAAGGAACCACTGCGGCACCTCTGGTCCCCAAACTGCGAGGCTCTCATGTCCCGCTGGCCCATACCCAACCGGTGTTTCTTCATTCACTTGATCACCATCTGCATAATGCTCAACTATATTTTTACTCGTATCATACCAGTAGTCAAAGATTTGGGATCCAAGGATATGCCTTCCTATTCCCCACACACTTTGATATCCACCTTTAGCCAGCCATTGATGCCCAAGCTGCTGAGTATCGAAGTCGTGAACCTCGAACGAGCAGTGATGCACGTGCGATTTCGGATTTGTCGACATGAAGAAAGTGTGATGATCGACATAATCAGCGCCTCGGTCGACATGGGCAAATACAGCTACATTCTTCCTCTTCTCAGCGCTGTCAAGACTTGGAACATACAAGAAGTCGGTCGGTACTAGGTTGAAGTGCTTCGTGTACCATGCGAGCTGTTCTTCGAACTTCTGGACGCACAATCCGTAGTGACCCAACTACAAAGAGAACAGTCAGTCACGCTCCTTGCCATCGATACCAAGTAATGAAAAGAGTAGTGGTCAATGCTACCTTGTGTACAGCTGCCGGGCCAGGCTGAAACCTCTGGAAACCCCTGACACGACTCTTTTCGGTCTCATAGTTGACAACGATTTTCTTGGGCAATTCTCCCTTGTCTGGCACGCTACTCATCCCCCAAATTAGGTTAACTGGGAAGCCTTCCGCATCATACACAGTCACAATTTGGCCTCCTCCCGGTGCGCGGTCCAACTTTGTGATGGCAGAAGCTCCTTCCAGCCTCGAAGCTTTCTCAAGGTCCTCGTACGACTCAACTTCGAACGTACCTCCAAGGAACTGCTTCGGTCCTCGCCGCGCATAGTACACGTAGTGATCCGGACCGTACCCACCGAACCATATTTCGTCGTCAGTCTTCTTGACCACGGTCATGCCGAAGTCCAGCATGAACTTCGTGATGGTCGGCAAGTCGGGATGTTGATAGAACATGCTAGAGAGCTTCACCAGCTTGATCTGGCTGCTCTTATCAATATTATTGCGCTGTAGCCATGATGATGCCAATTCGCTATCTGGACCGATGGCCTCAAGATCTGGGACTGACGCGCCGCGATTTGGGAGTAGATGGTCGAGTTGCGGTTCCGTACGCTGGGGTTTGTTAGACATATTAATTGACGATGGAGTTCATATGGAACGAACGCTATTCATGATGATTTATTGTCTCTGTTCGTGCTTCCACTCTTTTCCAACAAATTAGTCCAAAAGAAAGCATTCAACTTGCTCTTGAGCGGCGTTTGATGCTCCCATTTAATGCATTTACGCATCCACTACGTCTCTCCGCGGCTTCTGGACCGCATGACGGGCAAGTCTATAATTATTCAGCTAGAGAGGAAAACTTCCGCGTTGTAGTGTTCGCTGCGCCTTAGGATACTCTAAGCCAAAATACGACCTTCCACTTGATCCGAGAGATGTTGGATCGGTTTGCGGGGCTGTATAACGGGTGCGGGGAAGAAATGCGGGGCAAGTACAGAGCAATGCGGGACGAATAAGCTGGGTACGTATACCTAGGTATTAAAAGTACTACTTTTAACAATGCTTTAGGATAACTGGATTGAGCTTATGGCCAAAAGTATACTTAATAAATGCTGACCAAACTCGCGATGCACTTTTCCTTCAAGCCAAATGCCATTCTATGTAACTCATCCTAAAGGCCGCGATCAAAACAGTCGTATCATGCGGTTAACTTGAGTCTAAAAGAGATTAGGATTATAATGAAACGGTGACTCGGCGGCCAATAAGGCTCATTTCATGACTCTAAATGTTCACAACTTAACAGTACATCCAGTTCTTGGGCGGTATGAAGACGATGGAATAAGTACTCAAGCCCGAAGCAATCGAGAATAGAGCCTAAACCATGAGCGCCCATCACACCATTGAGCTTAAGTATAACCTCGACTCCTTTCTGTCCCTCCAATCACCAATCATCACTACAAACTTTCCGCTCGCGCTTTCAAGTCCTCATTGAAACTCTTGAACTCGGCCGACGTCTTCTTGCCATAGCTCTGAGTCGGCCCAAACATCCAAGCCAGAATCCCGTTATAGTCCTCAGTTTGGACGAAGGTGGTGCCGTTGGGAGTCTTAGTGCTGTTCTTGAAGTAGAATTTGTGGTGACCGATGACCAGGCCGTAGAAGTTGCCACGCCATTGGAAAGTTTCGGCGGTATTTTTCTATTGGTAAGGCAAGATTTAGCAATAGCTTGGATGACGATGTTGAGCGACAAAGTTTGTGCTCGGTCTTAATTCAAGAATAGATAACTACCATCCAATAACGAAGCACGTGGGGAGGAAAAGCATGGAAACATACAACAAGAACAGGAGTTATAACTGTGCCATCGAAGTCGTTTGTAAGTTTCTCGCCCGGCTGGAGGTCAATGGTCTTCTTTGCCGTGTTTACAGGCGTGACAGTAAAGCCCTTGTGCCATTCGGGGTATTTGGAGAAGTCGAGCAGCTAGAAAGTGGTTTAGGAATTCTGATCTTCAAAGTAGTGGAGTCCACAGATTGACGCACTACTTCACGAACTTGCTCAGGGGAGCGGGCGATCTCAATCTCTGAATTTATCGTCCGCTTGAAAGGCATCGTCTATAATTGAGCCACGAGGCTTGCGGAAAGATGAATATTCAAGTTAATTTAGAAGTAAAAACGAGACAGTAGTGATTTTCGATGTTGCGAGATTAGGTATGCTCACAGTAGAATCGATTCCGGGCGAGGTGTTTTAGGTACTTTTGCTTGGGATTACAATCTGTAAAGACAAGGACCGAAGAATAAAGTATATAGCTCCAAAATCACTCTTATTACTCACCGCCACGTAGGCAAGGATTAGTGCTGCAACCGTCGGTGGCAGACCTTATTAAGAAAGCTAAAGTGATTAACTAAGACACTGGTACGAGGAGTGAGTCTCGTATTTGAAGGTGGCAGTATGAGCTTCTCGTATTGCCTCACAACCTAGCGTATCTGGAGGGGTGGGTACGATACCTAAATTTACGGGATCAGGAGACTTAGCAAGTGCGGTAGGTGCAATTCGAGGTGCTGCTGTGGATGAGATCGTCATCATCGACCTCACCAACTAGAAATGCATGGTAAAGACATGTACAGAATATGATAAATGATCACCAAGCTCTTTATCGTATTGGGCGTTGCTCTCCTGTCCATTGCTTGCCTGTGTGACGATGAATGTTCTTTAGATGCCTCTAAAAGTCGGTTGCTGGCTTCATTGCCTGCTGTCCATTCACGTCTGCCCCGTCTAGTACTTCCACTCCGTAGGCGCGCTCCACTCTAGAGGTATCAACTTCTACATCCTGCTCTTCTAACATCTCTAAGAAACTCTGCTATATACGTGCAAGAACAGCAAATCTTCCAAAATACCAAACTAATCGCAGCAGCCACAACAGCAGCAACAATCATCATCATACATGTCGTTCTCAAAGCGGTATTGCTGTGGGGTGTATTGCTGTGGAGTGTATTGCATCTGCTGTCGTTCCCTTCTCATCTGCTCCTTGTTTTCCCTCATCTCTCGCTCAAAGTCAGATTGGACACGATTCTGGCTCTCGCGCAATTCCCTCATCCGGCCTTCATGTTCGCTCTTGACCTTCTTTAATTCCTTTTTTTGCAACTTGTCCCTTTCTTCCAACTTTACTTTCCACCTGTCTCTTTCCGCTTCCCGCTCTCTCCGCAGCTCCATATCAACTCTTTCGACTTCTGCATCCATCGTCTGCCTCCCTAGCGTTGTGTCCTCCATTGCCCTATTCTCAGTAACCAGCTCTTGCTGCACGAGCAAGTCGCGTTTGCTGTTACCGGCTATCTGTTCGAGTAGTTTGAGGCAATCGGAGCGGCGCAACGTCAACCTTACAACGCGACTCTTTTTTGCTACCATGTCCGCCCAGAAATCTTTCGAATCAACGAGCTCTCGTTCCCTCCGTTCGCCAAGCGACGGTTCTACCTGGTCCCAGAAAGACGTGGCTAAGATCACGTTTTCTAGAGCGTCATCTCCACACAGATTACGGAACATTCGGATATTCTGATACGCCGAGCCCTGCATCCTTGGCTTTGTGATGTTATGAATGTAGATGATCCCGTTGAGACGTTGACCTCGTCGGTAGGAAGATTCTAACCAACCAAGCAGCTTTTTGGTAATGTCGTTATTACTCATCGTCTGGTCGTCGAAGCCTGGAGTGTCAACGAGGACATAGTTGTGGAGGCCGTGATGGAACGGGTAAGATCTCACGTCCGATGTTTCTACGTTCGAGTAATGTTAATCAACAGAATCTCACACTGATGTTGGACCCTTTACCTGAGTTCAAGCTGTGTCCCACCGCTATATCTGAGCGCCTGGTAACTTTCGCAATGAACGAGCTCTTCCCCGCGCCAGTCACTCCCATGACCGCGATTACGACATCGTCACTGGCACTTCCAGATCCAATATGAGAACGCGGCGATACTGTCTGGTACCTTGAGCCGCTGGGCGCGCTGGCTGAACGTCGCGAAATGGAGTTCGACTGTCTGCTCCGACCATGGCTGCCTCGTACAAGGACAGCAGGAGGCCTCCTCATCTCCGGGTCGACACGTTGGCTGCTCATCTTTGCAGGTCAGTGTAGATGTCATCGGAGAAGTGCCTCAGGGAGAGGAAGAGACGATGTGAAGAGGTTCCAATGTGCGAAAATATAGCGCTACCTAGGGATTGCAAAGAATAAATTATCGTACAATAACAATTTGAGAACCGAAAAGAAACGACAAGGTTCATTTAGCAGAGGTCCTCTGATTGATAGATAGGGCTCGAAGTGCGAGAGTACGGAGTGGAGTAATCAGGCCACCCAGCTCCATCCTTCCACCTTCCAGCCTTCCATCAACGCGTCCTCTTCACATCGCCGACTAGCAGCAGTCTACCTGCCTCACGGAGGTCGTGGGATATACCGTTAGCAGCTTGCATGACATCCACCCAATCACATCCCCTGATTACTGCATGCGTCTCTCCCTCAGAGTCTTGCACCGGAAGCTGATTGCGGAAACGAGGAGGCCGCCTCCAAGTAGTCTCCACTTAACAATATCACACTTTGCTCCCGTGAAGCCCAATGAGCGGACCTCGAGGCTGTGTTTTCCGCTCTGTATCGCGGCCCCAGCTGCTCTTTTGGGGATAGCTCAGCCTGATGTTGACGAGCCGTACAAAGCTACTGCACAAGGTGCATATCGTGACACCCGGTCTTTTCTCGTTGGACATAGCCAGCATCCTCAAGGTCTCCATTGTTTAGCCAGCCGAACGGCACCAGCCTGGCCATTTGCCCTTCTCACAATGCGCTTTTAACGCGGCCACATTCTCTGCCAGCCCTTTCGAAATCGTACACAGTCTAATTACCGCAAACTCTTCACGTCGGAGGGTAGATTATATTGGGAGTGCGTTCGTAAACTAGACATCACCCTAGATTTGCTTTGCAGTCATCATGTTTCGTCGCAAAGAAATCAATGACGATATCATATCGTCTGGACCTCCCCCAGCATACGATCAATCGTCATCTTTTGATCTTGATCAAGAGGAACCTCGCAAGCCATCCGGGATCAAGGAAAGACCGGAGTAAGTTAGAACGAATTCAAATTAGTATTGGACTGACCATCGTAGCCCGGATGATATCGTTATCGCCGTGATGGGCATTACTGGCTCTGGTAAAACGACATTCATTCAGCACTTTTGTCAACAGGATCTAAACGTTGGTCATGATCTTCAATCCTGTAAGTTTTCCGCTTTTGTGCTTTGAATAACACGGGGATGTAATTTGCCCATCTCACTTCGTATTACTATCTCTTCTCATACAGGATATCTCTGATCTAGACAATAGGTACTGCCAAGGTCGAAATGGTCCCATGCAAGCTCAGAAACGGGAAGAATATCTTTCTCATCGATACGCCCGGCTTCGACGACACCTATCGATCGGACACCGAGATCTTGCGAGAAATCGCTGACTGGCTCGGCGCATCGTACCAAAACAAAATCAAATTAACTGGCATAATTTACATGCACCGGATCACTGATGTGCGCATTGGGGGCTCGGGCATGAAAAATCTGCGCATGTTCCGCAAGCTTTGTGGAGAAAGAGGACTCAGAAGCGTCGTTCTCGCTACCACCATGTGGAGTCTCTGTCCAATCGAAGATGCACGCAGACGAGAGAATCAGCTAGTGAACCAGAACGATCTTTGGAAGTACCTCCGTAGCCATGGAGCTCGCGTGTTCCGTCAAGACGATGGCGCCGTGTCCGGTCAGCAGATTCTAGACTACCTCATCAACCGAGCGCAGCCAGTAGTGCTCGAGATCCAACATGAACTGGTAGACAAAGGCATGAAGCTTTCCGAGACTGGTGCGGGTAAAGAAGTCCAAGAAGAGCTTCAGAAGATGAAAGAGAAACACGATAAGGAGATGAAAGAAATACGCGAAGAGATGGAGCAGGCTATCAAGGACAAAGATGAAGAGAGGCAGGAAGAACTCCGCCTATACACGGCACAGATGAATCGTCAACTGGCCGAAGCCGCCGAGCAGACAAGGCAGCTTGAAGCTAATCGTGAGCAGCTTCGTCGAGAGATGAAAGAGCAGCACGACCGCGAAATGCAAGAACTGAGGGATGAAGTTCAAAGAAGACAGGAAGAAATCCTGCGTAAAGAAAGGGAAACCCAAAAACGTCATGATGAGCTACGTAAGGAGTTAGAAGATTACAAAGAGAAGACCCGGCGTAAGGAGAATACCAATACCTGGACTTATCACTACAGGATGTATTGTACTAGTTGCCGAGTGTACTGGCTTTGGGAGAGTAAACCGTACGGAGATATGCGCTGCACCCACTGCAGAGTAAAGCTTATAGATGCGAATTATTAAACCTACTAGTATATGTTAGAGTTGTTAGGGAGAGGCAAAAGGAGGTGATCTCAACACAACTTAAGTTGCATTCTCTATGTACGAAAATTCAGAATGTATGGACTTCGGAGTCTTTGGTCCATCTTCGGCAGGCTTTCCCGTAACGAAGCAATATTATCATTCCAATTAATGTGATACCCACTGTCATTGCCATTAGCAGCATCACGGGAGGAACGAATCTACTCTTTGTCGCCCAATTGTTCATGTAGTAAGTCATACCAAACTGCATTTTACGATCAGCGTTCTCTGTTCCGATGTCTCATTGAAAGGAAGAAATTGAACTTACGCCAAATGTATTCTTGCAAACCGTCGCAATCACCATTATGCTTCCCGTTACTGGTTTGTAGCAGTCGATGGCATAAGTAATGGTGATAGTCGGAAGCGCAACGACCTGGAGTCCAACCAAGCCAAAACCAACAACGACAATTGCTGGCCAAGGCCAACCTTCCTGAGCGCCGACACCAAAGGCTACTAGACCAACAAGTGCGGCGGCGATGAACGGTATCAAACTCCACAGCCTCATCTCTGGCTCTCTGATACCGCCATTCCTCTTCGTTGCCCGATCGCTGATCCAGTCGCTCCACGGTCCTGCAACCGTTAAGCCTACGGCACCGCCAACTAGAAGCGCAAAATTTGCGAATCCAACGTCCATTGGGCTCCAGTTGTATGGTGGTGCTGCGAGAGCTTGCGACTGGAGTAGGTTAACGGCCAAGAGAGCGTTGGCTGCTGCACCCATGGACATGGAGGCCCAGAATACGATGGGAAAGAAGAAGAGCTGGACGGGCGTGAAGAAATGTCGTAGCACTCCTCTCAACGCATCATGGTCTATAGGTTGGATCAGATTGTATTGGGCACGAGAGGGCTTGCCTTTGCCTAGCCATTCGTCCTGTACTCCTTCACCTGCCTCAGTAGAGGCAGCTGCGAAGTCAGTTTCGCTAAGTTTGACCTTTTCTTCATCGACCAGTGATGAATTTGGTGGCGAAGAAGCAACGATTGTAGACTTGTACATACGTCGTGTCTCTGGGAAGAGGAAAACGAGGCCAATTATGTTTACTCCTTGTGCAATTGTGCATGCCTGAAAGATTAGCCAAGCTCCGCATGAGATGACGTTCACATACCCAGAAGAACCAGCGCCACGAAACATGCTCAGCGACGCCTCCGCTGATGATGGGCCCTAAGAACAGACCACCGAAGTAGCACCAACTACGTGAATGTTAGACGGAGTCGAGTTCATAGCGGGGATAACGTACAAGTATGAGCCCACGTATCTTCCTCGTTCATGCAAGAAGAACACGTCTGCAACAACCACGCTCATAATGCTCTCATTTGCCGCGGCGCCAGTACCAGCTAATACTCGGGCTCCAAGGAAGGAACCGTATGAATGAGCGGTAGCTTGCCATATAGAGGCGGCCAAATTGATCAATGCGCAGGCAAGAAGCGTTATACGTCGGCCGAAGATCTCGCTACAAGGAATGATAACGAAGTTGAAATAGCCAAGAACAATCACACAAACTCCCGTCTAGAATCAATTAGTACTGAATAGCTTCGAAGATTTTTGTTGTATAGTGGTGGGGAATCAGAAGCATACCAGCAGGGCAATCTCGGACAGCGTCTTGTGCCATTCGGCTTCAAAAATTGGATCCAAGGGAGCAATTGATAAGGCGGGAATAATGCTGGTAACGACGAAGCAGCCTTGGTTGATTATAACTACTAGTTTCCACCAGAGACTCCAGTTCTGTGTGAGAGGTGAGCATTGACATGAGGTAGCAGAAGAGACGAACACGTACCAGCGGATCGTGAGGGTCATCTGTTGGCTGAGGAACCAGAACTGTGGATTTAGTAGAGTTGTCGGCATGTATGAAATGCGCTCCAGCAATATCAGCCATCACCTCTGTACCGGGTAAGATTTCAACATTGGTCTCGCGTTGGATTCTCCGAATGAGATCATCATTGTGAGAGAGTTGGTCAGCCATTCTAGGTTAAAGTTCAAAGGCCTGAATCAATGCTAGAAGTGCAATTGTATGATTGCAAGCCGGATTCCCGATTGAATGGCAACAGTATATACATATGAGAAGAAAACGCACATAGGTATTCCCGCATCTGGAGGCAATATGATAGTGCAGTGATCTTCGTACTAATGTGAGGGGCCCCGCAAATTAGATCAACTTCCTACATCGGAGAATTAGTCCTATTGGTAGATAAAGTGGAATTTACTTCCTAATTCTGTAATGTTCCTAGGAGAGTGGGTAGCATCTCAAGCGGGGAGCAGTTGAAGCGATTAGTAAATAAAGCCAAAGTGCACTGCACATCGTCCCACTTGCAGTCCCGCAATCAATACGTCCAGATAACGGATTGCGAAAGCTTGAGAAAATGGAATAGTAAGCAACTGACGAAGGAAAATTTCTTCAAGAAAGCGTATTTGGATCGGGAAGGAGCATTGCGGGTCGTTTAAGATGTACCTAGCATTCGCTGAACCGGATGTTAAACCAATTTGATGTACGGTCTTCTGATTACGACTAATGCGCGAATACGATTAGGCAGTGACTTTAAACGGAAGGCTATAATGGAAAGTGAGACTATATATGAGCAATACGAAATAGAGATTGATTCCTCTGCAGTCGGATAGATATCTCGACTCTTGATGCGCTGCTGATGCTTGAGTATTGCTCTATTGTGTCAGCTACAAAAGGCCACTCTGGTTAGATATTTCCAGATCCATTCAACGCCTATCTATATGCATGTTAATATACATACGAACGCTCAAACTCAAAGCTCGTTATGCTCGACACTCATCGAAACCTTAGCCTCCTTCCCACTGCTTGTCAAGCTCTCACTAGCTTTCACCGAAGTAGCACTTGTCTCCTCCGCAGTGCTTGACTTTCCCTTCTTCGACTTGCTAGATTTAGCCTTGCTCGCTGACGGCTTCTTCGCCTTGGGCTTCACCATCTTCTTTTGAACAAGGGCCATAAGAGCGTCGTTGAGTTGCTTGGTCTTATGTTCGAGATCTCTAATCTCAAAGGCCGGATCGTCCCATAACTGTAGCTCTTCCTGAGCCGCAAGCTTCTCTTCTAGCCACGATGCCACCTTGTCGTAATCCTCCTTCAAGGTCTTGAGGTCTTCCGCCGTGTATGGCGACAAGAAGGGCTCAGGCGTGGGAGCCGCATCGTCGGAGGAACTCCACGCAGGAGGGAGGTCCGGCTCCTCAAGGTCCGCCAAGGGGTCCGACTCCTTCGCTAGGTCATCTGGACTGGGCGACGTAGACGCCTCAGCTGACGAAGAAGCGCTCTTGATCTCCTCGAGCAGACTAGACGACGATGCTTCGGAGCGCGCAGCTTGTTCAATCGAATCTTCGATGACGCCGATGAGACTCTTTGTCCGGTCTAGCACCTGCTGGATTGACTCCACGTGCTCCGGCCTCTTTTCTGCCTCAGACTGCCGCAAGATTACAGGCTTAACAATGTCTATAAGTGCTTGCAGCTTCGCCTTCAACTCGTCACTAGTCGCGGACGAGGCTTCGCTCATCCACTCACTCGTGTCTTCTCGTAATTTTTCCAGCTGAGAGCGTACGGCCGCTGATGAATACCTTCTGAAAGATTCATCTGACAAATGATCTCGCACCTTATATAGAAAAGCCTCCAAGTTGTTCATGTCTTCTTCTCGATCCTTACGGGCACGGTCGGATCGGTCGAATTCGATAAGGCGTTGGTGCATCCGGATGAAGTCTTCTGGAGGCGAGACTCGACTCTCATCCTGCGCCGCAGTGAACTTAATCTGGACTGTCTCCATTTTCTTTTTCTTTAGTGCTGGTGTGGCGTCTTTGCTTTCTTTACTGCTGGCTTTGTCGGTAGCTTCAGCGTCCTGTGCCGATGAGGATGAGGATGAGGACGATGCCGATTCTTCACTCAGCATCTTGGAAGCAAACTCTGCCCAATCTTCGTCTTGGAAGATCTGCTGCGGGTCGTCTTTCTTGCCGCTTCCGAATCCGAACATTCCTTTGACGCTGTCCAAGACACCTCCCTCCTTTTCTACGACTTCCACTTCGCAGCTAACGGTACCTTCAACAACTTCGGGCAATCCCAACCTAGGATCAAGGCGAATGGCAAAGCCAGTAAAGATTTCCTCCTTCTTACATCCCTTAGCAACGAGACCCTTAACGGAATCGGTGAGATTCAAAGTTTTGATCTGAATGCTTGTCGCACCTTCTTCGGAAGTTCCCTGCGTTTGGGATATGGTGAAAGTAAAGTCATCGAGATCTTTGAACGGAACCAGCTTTGTGACACCAACCGACGAAGTGGGTGTAAAGAGTTTCTGGCTCTTTGATTTTCCCTCCACCTTGTAATACAAAAAGGTACTGTAGCCGGCGGAGTCAAAGTCTCTGATCTCCTTCACGCGGAAGCTAGGGCTGAGGCCGGCGGCTTTGAACGCAGCTCCAAATGCAGCTGCTTCGTCTGCATTTACGTTGCTGCGGAGTTTGGATGCACCGCCAGCCAGTTCTTCGAGCTTCTTTTGGATGAAAGGCGTCCGTGACGCACCGCCATGAAGAATAACAGACTCAATATCCGTAAATGCGAGATTCGCAGCCTTAAGTGCTTGGGTAATTGGAACTTCGAGACGATCAGCAAAGCTTGCTGCCGCCGCCTCGAAATCATTCCTTGTAACCTTGTATTTGAAATCGATATCCTCATATAGACCCTCAAAGCTTGCAACAGTGTTCTGGTTAGCGCTGAGAACCTGCCTAACTTTCTCAGCTTCTCGCCAGAGCTTCGCTGCGGTTCTTCCGTGAGACTTGATATCCTGTGCCGTCTTTCCTAAGCCTTTGACAGCTGGCGTGTCGATGAATTTCGCGATCATGTCATCCAGGATGATATTGTTGAGAGCGTCTCCTCCAAAAGTTCTATCCCACCCAGTTCCTAGAACGACGACTTCTTGTACCGTCTTGTTGAATCGACCGACGTCCTTGACGCTGCGGCCATTCATCTGTAGAACAGTTGCGGTCATCGATCCGGCGCCAATGTCGAGAACCAAATGATGTTCAGGCTTTTCGCCATCGGTGATCACAGGGAAGCTGCGCGTTGTGGCATAATTGATGCCAACAGCCAATCCGTCAGAAACCAAACCAATGACTTTGAAACCCGCCAGTTCAGCCGCTGTCTGTATGGCCATCTTCTCTTCAGCAGTGTAAAACGCCGGGAAGGTGAACACCGCGTTCTCGATCTTCAGACCTTTACCAGCCATGGCTTGTGCATTTTCACGGACATTCTTGAGTTCCATGGCCAGCAGTTCCTCGACAGTGTATGGCAGCTCATCGCTGTGAAAGCTGTTACTTTTGAATCCTACGCTCTTCTTCGGCAGAACCGCTACGATATTCAACTCCGGGTATCTTTGTCCATATGCGAGTGCAGCCTCGCTACTGGCTGACAAGCCTAGCAGTGGTTTCAAGTTCGGGTACACGTCGCCTGGAAAACGGACAGCGAGTGCGATAGCATCACTACCATAGCTTCGCTCCGGGAAGGTTCCAAGCTTAATATCGGTTCCTTTCCGAGGAGTCTTAAATGCCACTGCTGAGAGCTCTTTCCGCTTCGAGTCCTTGGAGAGAACAATCTCGAGTGGGACTCCCGGCTTAACAAGTGCGGCCTTGATGTATTCTGTTCCCAGATCAACGCCTAAGACAGCCGAAGCAGCGGATGCTGTCGCAGAGAAGAGAAGAAGTAGAGAGAGGATCAGAGCGAGAGGAGAGAGATGCGGACGCCGTCGGCCGCGAGGAGTCATGTTGTATGTGCGCGATAATCGAAAGAGCGTTTAAGAGGTGGTATTTAGCAGCTCTGCAAAAGTTAGTACTCGAAAATGGAGCATGCATTGCGGTGTCGCGCCGCATGAATCGTATCGTACATTAGTCATAGCAGGCGTCGGAGCAGGAGGCAAATAGTAATCCTGAAGAAAGAAATGCATGAAAGGTGTAATAGAACTGTCGGGCGAAAGATGCAGTATAAATTATGAAATGTGATGATGGAAACGGTGGCATTTGGCTTATGGACACATGTTCAGGGCTTTCGGCAGTGACCAATCAAAATTCTCCGCAGCCTGCTACGAGCTAATTCGACGCTTTGTTTATCGCCCGCATGCTTCAATGTTTACAACCCGACGAACTTCGAGCTTTGCTTCACAAAGCAGAACTACCGGCGGCAGACATTCAATGCCCACATACCTCCAATGGACTTCTCTCAGGTCATCAAAGGTATTGGTCCTATGTGTGTTTTCGTCATGGCGCAGCTAATTCCATTGTCTAGCAATCCACCATCCTCTTCCATCTCCAGATGGGTCTATGCTCGCAGTGCAAACACCAACACACGTCGATATTCGCAGTTCCACGACTCTTGGTCTGATACACTCCATCCAGATACCGGCGCGCTTCCGCGGTGCGAATGTACGATGGTCTCCTGCCTCCGCTGGCCAAAGCAAGCCTAGGCGTATTGTTCTTTACAACGACAGCGGTGCACGGGTGGAAAACATCGTGGGTCGTTCTGGCCACGCCGTTATTGATCGTGGGAGCGGTGGATTGGGAAAGATCATAAATGTCGAGTTTGGACGTACCGATGATGAACTGCTCGTCTTCCAGGAGTTTGGATCCAAGGTCACCTTATGGAATCTGCGCACCGCCCGAAGCGTAGATATCAAGGATCCTAAGTACGCTTCTTCGAAAGGCTTCGCATTTCGTCCTGGATCGCAGCACTTTACGCTACTTTCAAGACCCGGTCCACAAGATGTCCTGACCATGCACGCTCTGAACTCGTATACAGTGATCTGGTCTGTCGCTCGGCCCACCACGGATGCACAAGGCTTAGCATGGAGCCACGATGGTCGCTTCGTCGCTATCTGGGATACTCCAAGTATAGGCTATAAGGTACACATCTACACAGCAGCAGGAGATCTCTACCGAATCTACAGTGGTGACCAAACTGACGGCGAAGTCGAACTTGGCGTTCGCAGTGTCTCTTGGAGCCCAAGTAGCGATTATCTCGCAATTGGAGGCTATGATCGACGGGTACGATTGCTGAGCACCCGCACCTTCTCACCGCTGATGTATCTCGACCATACAACGCCAATCCAGCTCCCTGCAAGCAGCATATCACAAATCTGGCACGAAGAGCTCTCCGGCTCCTCAAACCGCAGCTACGTGTCGGCAACAGCGCCATTCTCGCCGCCCACCGCCAACAGCGGCTCGTCCGCAGACACGCTCAAAGAAGCCGGCACCTCGCTGCTGAGCTTCAGCCCGTGCGGGACGTACCTCGCCACGCGGCACGACGCAACGCCCACGACAGCGTGGATCTGGGCAGTGCGCGGCGCGCGCCTGGCCGCCGTGCTGGCGCACCACGCGCCGCTGCGGCTCCTGGCGTGGCGGCCGACGCGCCCGCCCACCCTGCTGCTGCAGTGCGCCCACGACGACCCCGCGCTGTACCTGTGGGAGGGCGCCGACGTCGCGCCCGTGGTCCTGCCCGTTGCGCCGCTGGCCCGCGCGCCCAAGGCGCCGGCCCAGTGGCTCGCGCCGCGGGGAGAGGCGGCCGGCATGGCGCCACCGTCCCGCAAGCCCGCTGTTCTCTTTGGCGATGCGCGGTCCGCGGTCGTGGTGTGGCCGCAGGGGCGCGACGGCGAGAGCGAGGAGCTGCCGCCCGCGAGTGCCGGCGAGGATGGCGACGAGAGCTTGGATTCAGTGTTTGAGGCGCTCACTGGTGTGGGCCGCTCGCCGTTCAAGGCGGGTGTCGATGGCGACACCGAGATCTTGGTGTCTGATGTGCTCGATGAGACCACGCAGGTTGTCGATGACACGTTTGTTGGAAGGAGAGGCCAGTTTGTGGGCAGTTATTGAGCAAGATGGTTGTCGATTGGTACTTGCAGAACTACTACTTCGTGATGTACGAATGCTAGAAGAAGGCTTGCGATTGAAGAAGAGGTTTTCATTAACGTGAGCTAATTATGAATGGACTTGATCTATGAGTACTTCTTTAAGGTCCTGACATTTGCGCCATCCCGGGATATCATGATGCTTTTTAATCGTAAATCGTCAAGCCATCCACTCGTCAACCGCCTCCGCAAGTTTGCCGTTCTCTCCCAGTAGTCTTAGCAAACCCTAGTTTTAATCTGCTCTTCCATGTAGCAGTTCAATCGCTTGCAACGCAGATTTAGAACCCGAGCTTCTCCTTTTTGATCGGAATCCTCCTCCACATACCTACATGCTCGATGCCTTCCTCATCCCACGTCCCCATGCCCTCATCAACCTTGAATCCATACTTCTCCCAAAAGCCTTGCACTTGTTTCTGGGCATGGATAAACACCAAGCCTCTCCAAGGCAGCGCGCCAGCTTTGCCCTCGAGTCTCTGCTTCTCCAGCTCCGCAGGTGACAGCGCGGGGACTATGGCTTCCGGATGAGCAGCGGCGTGATCGAGCGCAGCCTTGATGAGCAGGCGGGAGAGTCCCATCTTGCGGAACTCAGGCAGGGTGGCGAGGCGGCCGAGCTTGACGTAAGGCTCCTCAGCGGACAGTAGGTGGCCGTCGGCGGAAGGGCCGCCATTGGGCAGGGCCGAGTGCGGCGGCGCGAGCCCGTGGTTGTGCGGCGGCGGAACCAGCCGGATGCAGCCGACAGCCACTCTGCTGGCGGTGCTCTCGCTCTTGCGCCGCCCGTCGTCGCTGCCATTGCTACTGCTCTTGCGGTGGCCCTGAGTGTCGCGCCCGGGCGGTGGTCCTGTTGCTGGTGGGCCTCCGTGCTGCCCGACGGACGCGTACGCCACCCAGTGGAATGAACGCGGGTCGTCCTCATCGAGCTCATTTTCTAGCGGTACGCCTTGCTCTTTCACGAAGACCGCTTCGCGGATGGACATTGCTTCGCGGAATGTTGCTGGGATTTGTGCATCTTGTTCGGAGGATAGCTTCGTCTGGTCGTACTTGGCGATGGAGCTGCCCGGAGGCTCCAGCATGGAAATGAATTCGGTCGTCATGGCGAGTTCAATTGATGGTAAGGGGACTCAGGGAGGTCAGAAGGTTAAATACAACGAAACCGAAATCCAATGTGTGCTGCAAGGCAGAAATTGGCTGGTGCTGTTTCGGCTGCCTTGTCGATGGATGAGGATGGATGACAATCGAAAGCGCGCCAAATGATATCGCCAATGTTTCTGGTGACTGGTAGGGCGTGGTCAGGAGAGAATTTGGTAGAGCATTAAAAATGTAATGTCAGTTCGTTGATGTGAGTCAAGAAGGTGACATTGAAGGATTTTCGCGGATGATGGTTAGAGTAATGGAACTTGGCAAATGAAGTTTGCAAAGGCTCAATCTGATGCAGCAATTGCGAAAACAGTGCAGAAGCGTTGCACAGGGCAGTTACGATAATACGATAGCGTAGAACTCGGACCCCATTTCCTTCGTTCATTCCATTGATCAGAAAGCTTCGAGTGGCTTGTCAGCCCTTCCCGCGCGGCATGATCCGCTGTGGAATGAGATCATCGCAACCCAAACTCACTTTAACTTTCATACCTTAGACACACGAAGGGAGGCGCTGGAAACGGCAAAAGTCACAGCAGGAAGGTAGTTGTGAGTGCCATATTTTCGCAGATGTAATCGGAATGTAGTCTTTTGTCTTGTGGTCAGAGAACAATTCGGTACCCGCCCTCGACCTATTCACGTGGACCCGGACCGCACAATCGACCACTAACTTACAGTCGTGGCTCATGGAAACTGGCGATGCTTTGTTGGCTCTCATTCAGACGTTAGCAAAAAAAAAAAAAAAAAAAAAAGGAGAGAAAAAAAGAAAAAAATTCTCTGCGGGGTAGAAAAGTCTAGAAGTTAGAAACCGATTGAAAGTACGCCCTAACGTTTACACCCGCCCATCTTCCGTTCGATCGTGGCGCTTCGAGAAAACTTCGATTCTCACTGCACATTGGGAGCACATGCAAGCATGATGTCTGTGTTTCACACTGCAATTTCCATCCCTGTAGATCTGATGGCTAAAGCCACCGGAGACACATGTATTCGCAGGAAAACTCGAAAGCGGAAATATTTCGCAACTGGGACTGCCGACGCAGGCGAAGGCTGCGAACGAGGATTGCCATCCGTGATCCTCCAAGTTCATGACATGAAACCTACCATATGAGGAAACTGCTGCGAGAGCGAGTTTAGTGACGTTGGAACGCAAGAATCTGTAACAATCGGTGAATCTCGTAGAGTCTAAGGGTGTTGAGATATCAGGGCTGAAAAAGCTACGCAAGTTGAACGAAAATAAGCTGAAAATCTGTAACGTTGGCTATGAAAACGAATTACTTATAACCTCTATGAGTTCGCCGCTTCATGCTTGTCTTTACACCAGTTCCTCTGATGCTCATTCGCCATTCAATCATTTTCTGTCAGCAATGCAATAGTTTCGGATTGCGCCTAACTAAATGCGAAAGTTGTGCACATTGCCGAATAGAAATTGATACGCCTCCTCTCGAAAGGTATCATTGATGATTTGCGAAGACGACGCCAACATATTCACTATTGGATGATCAGTCCCATTCCACAACGGCCATTCAGGATAGGTCGTATCAGTTGATCCGATGTTCGGGTCCAGATTGTTGACAAAGTTGAGATAGTACGCATGGAAAGCTTGACACGCATAGTTGGGAAAGAGGCAGTAGAACACCTGCAATATATCGCCGCCGTGAAAGGACCCCAATACAGGGGTTCCGTAATCGTATGATGATAGGTAGCTCCACGTTGGAAGATTCGGATAGAGTACAGATACGGAAAAGAGCAGTGCGCGTCGTGTCATTATGAAAGTTATGTCTCCCAGGATCGCAGCAAGCTTTTTGAATTGTGGATACCAATTCCATTGGTCACCCGTCCGATACGGAGAGCCGTTTGTTGAGTTGTCGTAGTATGAGGCCAAGGTTTCAATCGTCTCCCTAGGAAGTTCGGGAAAGTAGAATTCGGAGAAGTAGTCGACAATCTCATCATCAGTCGTAATGTTCCACTGGAAAAGCGCGAAAAGGGTTCCCTCATCTTCTTGATCGCCAATGATGAACGGTACGTCAGCAAATTTGCCCGCGAAGATGAGATTGTCTGGAGAGTCGGTCATGAACGTGCCGTCGGGTCGAGGTAGATAGGCCAGGGCCACAGATTGGTAACTGAGAATTGCGGGGACTGAATTAGCAGCATACAGAAAGTCAGAGTATGACAAGCCTCGAAGGCATTCTAACGTGTCCGAAGCATTAGTGCAGCCTCCTGCCTCGACTACGCTGTTGTATATGTTCTGTGCTTTGGGACAGTCCACTGGATTTGCTGGAATAACGCTTCCGGAATTCATTATGGCTCCTCGGAACAGAGGTTTACCATTATAGGTGTTGTTTCCATCGTAAGCAAGCATTTGATCGAAGACTGAAATGGATCCTGCAGATTCACCCCAGATGGTGACTTTGGATGGATCTCCGCCGAAAGCTTCGATGTTGTCGGATATCCATTGGAGACCTGCTCTCTGGTCTAATAATCCCAGATTCGCAGAACCGTCCTTGAGAATCTCGGATCCGCCGAGGAAGCCAAAACCACCGACGCGGTATTGAACTGCAACAAATACAATGGGTTGGCCCATGTCAATTGACCACTGAACCCAACCTATGCCATCGTACATGAAATTCCAGCCAAGTTCAAAACCACCGCCAAAGATCCAGAACAGTACTGGAAGCTTCGACGAAGAGTTCGTCCCAGCAGGTCGCTGAATGTTAAGATACAGACAGTCTTCCGATTCACTCAGGATTTTCTGAGCAAGTCCGCTGTCGGCAACATCGCCCAGGAGAGAGTTCGAAACGCCGCCATTGAGAGCTGGGTTGTCACTAAAAACGAACTGAGGGCATGAGTGTGCATTCGCAGTTGCTTCGTAGTTCCCTATAGGGGTTTCAATGGGCTGTGGTGGCTTCAGTCGCAGAGATCCCGTGGGGGGTAATGCGAAAGGAATGCCGGGAAATTGTTCAATGTAACCACCCAGACCAGTGATTGTTGCCTGCGGAGCTGTGATAGTGACAACAGGCGTGCTAAAGAGTTGTCGTTCCTTTATTGGTGAAGCAAAGGTGATCTGGACCAAGGCTAGTAGAAGGAGAATGCTTGCCATATTGACGACTCTGCGCGTTGGGTCAGAGCGCAATACAAACAAAACGCTGAGGTTTCAAACACCCTTTATCAGGACGTCGTGGGTCCAGCCGTAAACATAAATTGAAGTGCATCGTTCCTGGACAGAGTAGCTGAAGGCGTCATTGCTCGACTGAACATCAGTTGGAGAGCCCGTCCGAGGCTCTGTGAACCTGCATGTGCGGTATGAATCAATTTCAACAGATAGTAGACAACATAATGCTCTCGTATATTAGAGCTCCCTTAGCTCAATCATCGCTGCAAGACATCCTCGGATAATCACCGCACATATTACCAATGAATCGGTGTGACTGGTCAGTACAATTGAGATACAGAGAATCACGGCTACCGGAGAGCGCGTGACTAGCTTGCCGCAAGCTACAAAGGTCAGGAAAACGTTAATTGGAGTCAATGTGTGAATATGGAAACCATCATGCAGGACCAAACTAGCTTCTTGGACTTACTCATCGCTGCTTGTGATTGCTGATTATGAATGCATTGTTAGGCAGAGAAGATCGGCCAGAGCAGTTCTCGTCCGATTCAAGATCTGAAACGTTGATTCTCAGAAAGATGAAGATCTGTTGAGACAATTCCTCAATCCCGTGTTGCTGATGTACGGTGAAGTACCATTGCTGCGGTCATGGCACTCCACATACCTCCGCAAACTACACAATATTGAACCGTCGCCGAACGACTAACGGACCAGACACCAGGAAATTGCAAAGAGGTCCATCCAGTAACGCCATGGATGAGGGTATCAATATGGTGACATGGGAGTCGGGAAGTTGATTGCAATCGGCACCAATACCAGATTAGGTAGAACGCACATGCAACAAATGCTTATGGTGGGTTCCGAATTGCGAAACCGGAAAACTGAAACATGTGGAACTAATGAGTGATAATGACTGGAGCTACAGCAGCCGGATATCGGGTCAAGAGAGTTCCGTTATCCTTCTATTTATGCAATCGGTGGATCGTCGGAATCACGTCCCTGACATGAAGCCGCAGTGAAGATCTAGAGCGTGCATGCCACGAGGAATGCGAGACGGTCGGAAAAAGTGAGGAAAGGTTGTGAAGGGAGGACTATAGCGCAAGCCAGGAATGGAAAGAAGATGAAGAAGTTTGATTACGAAAATACTGAGTTGAGAAGATGTTTGAAAGTTTGGATCCGCGCGTGTGGTTGGCAGATCAAGCGCAAAGCATCACTTGTGTCCACACGAGTTCAGACGCCACTGCGATAATGCTCTATCCCACTTGAAAATTATCCAATTTCGAGAGAAGCAGGCGTTTGAAATCTTGTCTTTCTACATACTACCTTCATTTAAAGAGTGAGGTATCTCTACTCCACTCCACGCAATTTTCAGTTGCGACAAGGCCCGAAACTTCCAGGAGAGGACACAACAACATACTTTGATAATTCAACATTGCTAAATCCTGGAAGCCGTCGTTCAGCCCTCGTGGCGCAGTGGTAACGCGTCGCACTTGTACAACTCAAGCCAAATGCGAAGATTCCCTGGTTCAAGTCCAGGCGGGGGCATGAGATCACCGAAAACTCAATGCCACTGGCGGCAAACTTTTTTTTTGCTCGTCTCTGAGCATCAAGCCATCACACCATATTGAGATAAAGATAAATCAAGCTCTCGTGACCATCTTTTCCCTTTCTAGCCTACATCCCGTCTACAGCGTGCAATCGATCGCTCTGAACTTCCGCCTAATGGATCTGCGTGGCCATCCACCCCGATCAAATTTTTGTCATACTTCAGCCTGCGATCTCCTTTCGCTCATGTTTGGAGCTTTAGGCCGTCCATGATGCCCTACAAAAGTCCAGCTACGGAGAGTCCCGCCCGTATCGTATTCAGAACAGCGAGAGCAGAGACAGGCACAGTACAAGTCTAGCCGGCGTCATTGATGAGATGCCGTGTCAAATATCTGCAACACCAAGCGAAGGCTTTGGCCGTTTGTTGCCGTAACCACCGGAACAAACCCCTGCAAGCTGCAAAGCTGTCGCTCTCATGATATTATCAATAAGAGGACCACAAGAGGTGAGCAGCCTGGATGCAGGTTCTAATTCGCTACACAGTGATATTGGCTTGGCGAAGATCGTAGTACATGGATCACGAGAGCATGCACTGGGACTTCATCTATTTTGGGAGCTTTGAAAATAATATTGGCGACCTCTAAGCTGCCGTTTTAGACCGTTTTTCAACCCCAATTGTTAACTAATCTTGATTCTGCCATTCGCAATATGCGAGGAATCGACAGGTGGCGCACTGCATTTTCTAACTCGAATACGGCGTGTGAACTCCAATACCATTCCGTATTTCGACACCGTCGTCGGCTGTCTGTGCAGCAAAGAGCTTTGCTTATTTAAAGTAGTGCCAAATTCGCTGCTGCCGTTTGCGGAAAAAGTTATTGACGGTCAACGGTACTCCAGCCCTCTTTCACCGGTTGCTTGTTTTCAGCCTCTTTAACTTCACTCGCTTCAACTCACTCGCTCGCTTCAATCCATAATGCATTTCAGACACGTATTCCTGGCCGCCAGTTTGAGCCTGCTGCAAGCTATCTCGGCAACTCCAAACGGAAAACATCATCATCCTCCAGCTCTCAACAACCTGACGGGACCTTACACAGTAACTGCATACGCTCCTTGGAACTGCGAGTACAATGGACTCAAAGTGGAAACCTGGAACTTGTTCGAGTCGAAGGTATCTAGCTATTGCCCATTCTTGGGTACATCCGAAGCAAACTTGTGCCCGAACGGGACGGATATGGTGCTCGAAGGTTCTCTGTATCCTGTAAGTCTTTTTCGGCAATTGTTTTGCACTTCTCCTAACCGAAATTCAAAGGTCTCGCTAGTTGCTGGAGGTCAAGATACGTACGTGAATGTCGACGGCTTAGTAGCAATCACCGTTCAGCACGAGCATTCAATCCCTCCAGGAGCCTACTGGGAGTACATTGGCTGGAATTGGACCGCGCTTCCAGTTCACCAACCTCCGGTTCATGATTGTTCTTTTGACAACCCCATCTACAATTGCGAACCACCGACTGGCTATTGGGACTTCAAAGCACCCGGTGCACTTGTCGGTGGTGTCAAAGCTTGTCCGAACGAGTACGACAACACCACGATCAGTATCTATGCCGTCACACCTGCATTCAATCGCACCGACTGTGTGGCCTTGAAGGGACTGGGAACGCATCCATACTCTGGTATTCTGCCTCCAGTCTACGCATACTACTGATTTTCTCCTGAAAACCGGTGAAGATAGAAGTTGAAAGAAAGATCGGGGCATATGAGAACAGGCAATCCAACAGTGGCGGAATTCCAGCGTCTGCTAGCAATCAATTTCAATTCCTTACGTGTTGAGACTATCGGTCCATCGTTGATGTTTCGATGAGCGTAGTCCAATACGTTCGAAATCCATACTCGTACGCTCTCAAGATGATTGTCACGCAACGCAAGGTCATCAGTTTCTATCAGCGTTCGCAGCTTCACGTTACGCCACAAGAAATGCAAAATTATTTCGAAGAGATTCATCTTATGCAGCGTTTGTGAATTGGATTCATCAATTCATTCGATCCCTATTCAGGGCTGTCTCCTGTTTCCCAGGGTTCAACTTCTCTAGTTTTCATGCCTATAATCCTGTCACAGCTGACTTCTTCTCCTATTCTCATCAAGCCATCTGTTCAACCTTCCTAGACTCTCCGGAAGCTCTTCCTGCCCAGGCCGGATCGTCGCATCAGAGATACCAAGCCCGGGACGCCGTACACTGTTTTGCTTTCGCGGAAGGTTCCCATAAGACGACTTCGTCGTTGGGAACTGTGAATCTACTCGCTGCGGAACTGCTTGCTGTTGAAGAATGCTAGGCTCGTCACCCGACAAGGGGCATTCATCGCTAGGAGGACTCATCTGCCTCGAAGCTCGCCAAGTGGTTGTATTGGGCACACTGCTCCCAATGCCATTGCCATTGCCACTCCGCATACCCATCTCTTCAAACTGCACGCGAGAATCCCGAGCTTTCTGAGTTTCATTTACCACGGTCGGCATGTGAGGTAGCGCTGCTGCTCGCTCATAAGCCCGTAGGAAAATGTTCTTTGGTGACGGAATAGGTAAATCATCCTCAGGTATCACTGCTGTTTCCAAATTATCAGTTCTCCGACCTTGCGATCTCGGTGCACGCGGGATTTCGGGCTGGAAGGCACTGTCTACCCAGATATCGCGACCAGGTTCGACATCTTCTCGGCGCTGCCTGCGCCTGTAGCACAGGAGTATCACTAGCGTAACGGCGATAAGGAGTAAGAAAGAGCTGATGGCAACCGCAGTAGCCGCAACCGCAGTGAGAGGTTCAGTGCTGGAAGTTGAGGCGATACCTCCATCTGGGCTACTACTGGAAGGTTAGGAGGTATTTCTGCAAACCGGCAAGACGTTTTTACTGACAGAGTGGCCGTTAAGCTGACATTGATGGAAATATCGACCGTGGTGGTCGTGGAAGCACTCTGGCTCAACGCTATGCTTTGGCTAGCTATACTCTGTCTAGATGCTGTGTTCAGACTAGGCGTATTGCTTTGACTTGGTACTATAGTAAGAGAAGGCGTATTGCTTTGACTTGGTACTGTGCTGAGACTAGGCGTATTGCTTTGACTTGGTAGTGTGTTGAGACTAGGCGTATTGCTCTGACTGGGTGGCGCGTTGAGACTGGGCCCATTGCTTGGGTTGGATGCTATACTTGGAGTGGGTGGTTCGCCTGGAGTGAGGAGTCCGCTTTGGCTGGAGACTCCGATCGCCGTAAGGGTTAAGGTGGGAGCGACTACAGGTGCGGTGAGGGAGGTCAAAGGGGCAAATTCCACAAAAACTGACCCTCCCAGAAGACCTGGTAGAGTTTTTGAAGTTGATAGACCCATACTAGGATCTATAGCACCGTCCTGTCATGGACTGTGAAAGAAGCTTACTTCTTCTTGTACCTTGTCCAATTCCAATGGAGTTGCGGAAAGTAGCCATGTGAAGTCACAGGTACGGTTTAATTCTGCTGATTTCAACTGGTGCTCATGCTGGTAGGTGTTTGGAACGGCCGCACCGCCGTTCAACACCGGCAAGCTCACTTCCTGTGGTGGCATGGTTTCAAACAGTTGCGAAGAACGGCGGACCTTGCGGTTGATTGAGACTCCGTTAAAGATGTGACGGCAGAGCCGAATCCACGAATGATATTACCGGGAATGCACAATGCACTAGCAAGAAGTGCGGCTCTCGGCTCGGTATGCTTCCCTTTGGCATCATACTCTTCCGGTTACAGAGTCGTGAAGTGGTGGGAGAGAGGAATAGAGCCAATTCGACCTTTCGGTGACATGCACGCACCTTACCAAATAGGGGAGGAAAATGTCGGGCATTGGAACGTGCAGTAGGCCATCTGCGTTTTTCCTGGATCTAGTCGTCCGCATCCAAGAAGGCCTGTAATGTCCATTTTGTTGTCAGCACCAAATAATGGTAAGATCCAATGTGGAGACATCTGAAGCTCAGAACGTTTCAGTAGGAAACTAAGCACCTCTTCCATCCGCCGTTACTACACGTTCGGTTTTTATGCATCTACGGTGTTGTTTTAGCGTTTACCGAGCCTATAACATGTGGGTGTTTCAACAAGACACACTTTCCAAGGGTATTTCAAATGCAAGCCTCGCGCTGCGAACGGCCAATCGATCTACCGCGGGATGAATTTGTGCAACGGAGCATAATTATTTTCAAAGTGGTTACTTGGTTATTGGTAGAAATAAGAAACAGCCCTTACCCACCAAACGCACAAAGAGCGAAACCTTTCGGGATCTCATCGTTCCACAGTTAATCTCAGGTACATCTCGTGTCTGCTTTTTCACAATTGGGGTAAGAGCGGGCTAGAAGTACACTCTCAGACGTCGGCGGCAACTTCACAGATCAAATTGCAAAACAGAGATTGAGAAACGCGGCACTTTCCACATAAACTTTCCATCCGGCGACCCTGTGGACGAAATATTGATTGGTGTTGGAATCACCGCGGTCTGGTTATTGATATAGTTATAATAGTTGGGATCCGGCGCAGTGAGGATGGTGCCGTTAACGCGAGAGTACGACGTATCGATATCAAGTCCCAGTGCAACTGAGCCGTTCCCAATATTGATAACCTTGAAGTAGATGCTATTGATTTGGTCGTCGATGGAAGCAACCCAAAACAGAGGGTTTATTCCTCCTTGTGAAACTGTGACGGGCAATGTCTGAGTGCCACGGTAGTGTGCAAACATCCATCGCTGCCAATAGCTAACAGAGAGGGTTGTTTGATTCCAGAGAGACGTAAACAGAATCATATTTGGCGTCCAATTGTACCAGGCGAGATTTTGCAAGCTTGGAGCATACGAGCTCATTTTCACCACATTCGGGTTACGTTCACCACCAAGTGCGTAGACGCCTTCTCCGATTGCTGACAGTACGCGAGGATACGCGATGTGAATGTCGGTAGGGTCACTGAAGTTGATGACATGAGAAGGAGTGTCAATTTGAAATACGCTGTTTTCTCCGAGGAGAATACCAACGTCCGTAAAGTTGTTCTCTTCCTCCCAGTTATCGTAGAAGTTGAAGTTGTCTATAAAGTAGTCTGGATCCTCGTAGTGGTGGGTATCCCAATAAGTACCCGGTGGCAATTCTATCGTATAATTGAACCCCAGAGCGAGCGCTTCATTGTATGCAGTGCTGATGTATGTGATATTCGGATATTTCGCTTTCAGTCCATTATACAATATTGGCCATCTGTAAGGATAAGTCGAGCTAAACCAATCTTCGTTGCCAATTTCAATGAAGTTTAGCTGGAAGGGTTCGGGGTGGCCGTGTTTAGCTCGCAAAGAGCCATAAGTTGTACTGGTGTCTCCCATTATGTACTCCAGCTCATCGAGAGTGTCGTTAAGAATATACTGCATTTGATCCTCGGCAAAGCTTGTTCCGGCTTGGCCCCAGACATCCAAGGAAAATCCGGCATACACAGCTAGAACTGGCTGTATTTCCATATCCTCACACCATTCGAAGTATTCAAGTAAGCCGAGACCATCCGTGTTGTAGTATTCCCAGTCAGCAGGCCGGCCTGGACGATCCTTCAGAGGGCCAATGGTCTTGTGCCAATTCCAGCGCTTGAATACGGATATTCCTTCCAGGTTATTGCCACCGGGAAACCGCAGAAATTGAGGTTTCATGTCGTAGAAGGCTTCGGCGATGTCTTTCCGCAGCCCATTCTGGCGACCTTTGAATGTTTCTGGGAACAAGCTAATGAGATCGAAATAAAATGTCTCACCAGCGACCTCGGATGCATCTGAGAGCAGTTAGCGGTATACTGTCAAATTAGAGGAGAAAATTCGCACCCATTGTAATAGCAAATGTGTTGTTCGCATCTGGGGCCCACACTGTGTTCTCGATTGTCCCGTTCAATTGTATGTATTCCACGGTGGGTAATGTCATCGATGGTAGAGTCGTTGATGCCCAAACTTCGCCCGTAAAGTTTGATCGCAAAGATGCAGTGAATGTTGTAGGGCCTCGTGTGTATCGTGGTGCATTTGCAAGCGCGTAAAAGGAGAAACTGTAAGTCTGTGGTCTCACTTCCATTCCCCACCAGCCATAGTTGAGGAAGCCAACTTCACCAGTGGCGTTTAGTGGAATGTCCACTTGCATTACTGTTGGCAAGGCATCGGATAGTGGATGCAGTCGATCCAAGGATAGTATCGCATCACCGATTGGAGCCCAGCCTGTCAGGACTGGGCCGAACGGTTCGATGGGATTCTCAGATCCAACAATTACACTTCCATCGAGATACGACACGCCGCTAATTGTCACTGTAGATCCTTGGAATGCTCTGTTCGTGATCATTTCTGCATATATACCTCCGTCACTGTGCTCGGGCAGTCAGCCTGGTATTGGTCAAACCTAACAGTAACCTACCCGCAATGATTGATGTCCTCGAACATAAGGCCATAGAGGTATCTGACAGTTGGTTAATACGCCCTTGGTTGATTACGGGTACTTTTCCATACGGTGCTGTATAATTTCTAAGGCCCTTATCCTTAGTGTCAATATTGAGGACTACATCGCTGTTGTTGGTGAAAGCGGCATCAATATATGTCTCATACGATAATTGCCTTTTCGGGTTTCTCCGTATTTCTCTTGGGCGCTGTTTCAGAGTATCAAAAGCCCACGCCGAAAGCAATTGGGACAATATAATGGCGGCTGATAGTAATGTCAGCATCCTGTTTCAAAGAAAGGTCACACCACATCTACCCACAGAATCTGTGCCGTCGCGTAGCTAATATACAAAGTTGAAGCATCCATTTATCACCGCAGGGTCTTCTAACTACCCCTCTCTCTGAGCAAAATTGAATTGGTCTCCTGTGGAGCAGTCCAAGGCTGGACCGCTGTACATGCAGGAACGGACATGTTGCGCGACTTGAATGTCGTTAACCTCCAAGCTCTCCTTGTTCATCCAGACAGGAAAAGTTCCGTTATTGTGTGGGGAAATTAAAATCCCCTCCACGCAACAAGGGAACCATAAAGGGTCTTTGGTTGTTAGGTCACCACTTTGAGGCAATGATGAACGAGTTTTCCGCACAATGCCTGGCCAAACTCACAAATACACTGCGGGTTGAAGGATTCCTGGAGAAGTAGAAGAACGATCTGGTTGATCGGATAATTCAATGACGTCCTGGGCCTGTAGCTTCCGGTGGGGAGGTCCAACTCGATCCATGTAGATCGTCCAGGATGAGGTTTACTACCAGATAGTCATCCGCCAGTAAAAGTGAGAGCAAAGTACTGATTCGGTAGATCAATGAAATATTGTCCCCGTCCAAGCTAATATCGGGCGGGCGTGCGAGCGGCATTGGTACATTCTGATTTGCTCGGTATATTATGGTCTCTGAACCCGTCAAACGTTCGTGCATCTGTTGTAGCGGACGAAGTGTATCCAGAACATTGGGCCTGCGGATTGCATTTTGTTGCTATTCAAGAATTCACAAATATTCTCTCAGGATTTGGAAGTACCGTCTCGGAAGTCATATGACATGTTTGAAACTTCCAGTTCCACACCAGAATTGTGGTAGTGTTGCATACGAAGAAGTTGAGCAGCTGCCACTAATAAAACGGTACAGTATTTTAATATCCTAAGGCATCCACGACTTCCAGCAGCAAATCATCCACCATTTCGAGCCGCACGTCAAACCCGGACCCCATCCATCGGCGAACTATAGATACGCTGACGAAAACACTTCCATTGTGTACGGGACTCCAACACCAACTTCGAGTCGCTCCACAACACGCGAAAACACCGGTGACTGCCTGGTCGCAGCGCGCCGCTCTCTCAGCCATGATCCGTCCACCATTTTCCTTCAAACGAAATCCTCACACCTTTATTTGACAAGGAGGCTGACCGGGTGGTCAAATACATGATCTTGGGCTTCATAAATGCTCACCAGCTTATCGGACAATGCAACGGGATTTCCATGGTGCCTCAAGGTGCGCGTCTGTCGGTGAGGCTCTCCAGAATCTTCTGACCGATCAAAGGCACATTCGTACTTTGTTCCAGTCGCTGATGACCACGTTGAAACCCAAATTCGATGGTACCACCGATGAAGGAGGTGCAAGCCTCTCCTCAGCTCTCACGGAGTGAGTCTAAGAAGGTTCAAGACGAGCAATGTTCCGTCATTAATTCATACGATAGCTTTCGGCAAGCATGTCTTGAGTTGCTTCAAGCAAACCTCTTACGCGCAAACAATGAAGATGTCGATGGATTACTCTGGAAAGCCCACACCTCCGTCAATGATCGATATCGTGGTCTCCTTCGCAAGGTCGGTTGGCGCAAACGCTTGCCCACTTTCACAAAGCTAATCGGTCTATTAAGATTGACAGAAAGAAAGAGATTGTCCGGTGGCGGGTTTGTGCAGCGGAATACAAGGCCTTCATTAAGGAGAGCCAAGTATTTTATAGACAATATATTCGGTGGCTTTCCGAATATGGTGGGATCGAAATCCTTCGTCAAATCGCACAGAACTGGAGAAACGGTGCGGCTAATAAGCCTATCGTGCATCCTGATGAAGATACAGCCTCTGTTCGTGTTGAAGTCCATGATCTGGCCACCTCTCTTTCTCATGACTGCCTCTTAAGGCTTGGAGATCTTTCTCGTTGGCGGTATAGCGCACGCATTGACGGGGACCGTGGTCAACCAAGAGATGCCGTTGGATATTACGAACTCGCTGAAATTATTCAGCCAAAGTCCGGTGCTGCGCAAAACCAGCTTGCCGTCCTCGAAGCCGGAGACAAGCATTCATTTCGAGCCCTCTATCACTTTTATCGCTCTCTTGCCTACGAAAAACCTCACGACATTGCCTCGGCCAACTTGGAGTTAGAATTTAAGAAGATAAGCAAGCTTTCTGATGATGAACTTATCAGGAGTTGCATGCCTTCAGATCGCAATGCATCTATTGCTCGTCTGCGGACCTGGTTCGTTCGCTACATGGCCTCATCGCATTCTGGAACGCTCTTGTCGCAGCAGAACGAGCTGGAGAGTGAAATTGTTGGTCGCATCGCAAATGGATTGGGTGAGGATGAGGCGTATGATTCGACAATCGAGCGGATTATTCTCATGTCTATTTGTGCAGAATGGCACGCGCGCTGTCAGAGAGGTACTTCAACCACCGCTTATGGAATTTCGCCTTCTGACTTTCCCCAGTTTCCAGGCCTACATCTGAAAACAATAGGGCCTACTTTACCTACCTGCGATTCAATGTTCGAACGCTACTCACACTTCTGCAAAGCACTCACGCCGCCCTAAACGAGAGCTTCCGTGAAGATCTAGGCCCCAATCTTAGCCAAGAAAACCAAGCTGTTGATAGACTGACCAAGGTTACGCAGAGATGCCTGAAGCTTATGCATTTGCATTGCTTTTGGCTCACCGCACGCGTAGCTGACATATCAAGTCAATCCTTAGAAGCTTCAAATGATCCTTCGATGGAGTTCCTAGTTCAAGACATGTGGCGCACCTTTACCGCGATCTTAAACCAGCTTGTTGAGCGATTCGAGGTCAACAAAATTGAAATTCTAGATTATCTCCTGCATGCGGAAGAGCTATGCGTTGGAGTGGTACCAGTCCAGTCTGATCATACTGCGCAATCATGGTATATCGATGGACGACTCAAAATCAGATCATCCGAAGCCAAAAAGCTCCTCAATGAGGAGAAAGTTCTACCGATACAGCATAGATTGGAGATGCTCGCCCGAATTCGCGATATAGTAACTCAAGGTGTGTGGCTGGCCGTCGAAGAGGTAAGATGAAGGTTCTGGCTTCCAATGGTCTCTCAGCCTACTGACACGTCATACAGGAATCTTCTCAGATTGCGCTCGATGCAACACGATTCAAGTATGAGGATCCAACAATTGCTACAGGAACTTCAACCAACCGCGCAGCAGAACCAAGTGAACACATAACAAGTGGTGCAGAGAAAAGTGCCAATACAACTGGACCTCATATCCCCACCGCGGCGGAGCAATTCGAAGGCACCATTAATTTGAATCAAATGGTGGAAAACTTGCTTGAAGATCTTCCCGACCCAGTGGATCAGATGCCTGAGACGCCACATATGAGCAACTTCGATGACAGTGTGAAAATTTCGAATTCCATCCACAGCTTGCGCCTGGATGGTCTTGAAAATCCAGTATCAGGCTCACCCGGCGGATCTAAGCCTCGTATACATACACCTGACAGCCGAGATAACCTTCCTTCACCATCTCTTCCTACGTTCTCTTCCTATTCAAACAGACCAAGTTATTATGGTGGCGATGAAACTTGGCAGACTAGACCCACATCTGGACCAACATATGCAGGGGTGGGGAGAACGTTACAAGCTCGTCCAGACTCTCGTACAGAAAGTAAAGGTCCTTATTCTAGGGGCAGAGAAGATGCATTGTGGGGTCACGCACATCATACTTCCCTTCCGGGATTCGCTACCAACACACAGCAACGGTTTGGTGGCTTACCGATGACACCCCAAGCATCTGCCGCAGCCGATGGTCAAAGTTCCTCTGCGGTGACTGGATTCAACTTTGCTGTGAATACGCCGAGTACGGCTGTGGAATATGGAGGGTCCCTGTATGGAATCCCGCGCGTGCCGATCAATTCAGCAGCAGTGCTAGGGCAAACTTGGATTTCAGCTTCTCAAGAACTATTACCTAGCGATCCACCGAGTCCGCATTTTCCCAATTCCTGGAGGAGAAATCCTGCCGATGGTCAAAACCGCTGATATTCGTGATGACAACCTGCATACGAGCACCTTGAAATAGCTTGTCAAATTCAGCCATCGAACAATGATCGTAGTCCGCGAGTGTGCACGTCCAGCTGCCAATAGATTAGAGATAATCTGGCCTACTATCAGATCCAACGAGTCTGGAAATATCCACGGTTAATCTGGAGCGTAACAACAACCATCGCTTCAATCCTCAGCTTGTACGATGGGACTCCTTCAGTCAATCCTAACCCACAACAACTCTCTATAAGAATTACTAAAACAAATGAGAGTACAGCATCTACACGACGACAGCGGTACAATGAACCTTAAATGCATTTTTGGTTCTGCTTCTCTCTAGTCATGCCGTTTCAAAACCGTAAATGACCTAACTCTTCTGGCTACAACATGGCTTTCCTCCGAGAAGTTTTTCTCAGCGTTTGGTCCACAAAACAAGTCTAACATAGAAGAAATGTAAAGCGCTGACCGCGATGTGCTGCAAATGTGCTGAAACCGCTTTTAACAAACCCAGCCTCCATCGATTAGTTGGGCCGTACCCGTCACAAATGACGACTTCTCGGACAGCAGCCACTCAATTAAGTTCGCAACCTCAGCGGGATGAGCCTTCCTTCGCAACGCTATGTGATCTAGTTTGAAATCAGTTCCGCGAATCTCCGCGGATTTACGGAGCATGGGTGTATCGATCGGACCTCTGTGTAATCGTAAGCACTCGTTCAGAGTCAATTATTCGCACGGCGCGTTGCTCACGGGCAGAAGCAGTTACATCGAATATTCCTCGGGCCAAGCTCCTTAGCCGCGGTTCGAGTCAATCCAACCACCGCATGCTTAGAAGCAACGTAGCTTGCATTCCTCGCAAATCCAATCACTCCAGCCACGGAGGCGGCATTGACGATGGCACCACCATCGTTGAAGTACGGAATCTCCGCACGAAGACAGTTGAGCAAACCCTTCTGGTTCACACCAACAACGAAATCCCAATCGTCATCATCTATCTCCGAAAGTGTCGCCATGTTGTTCTGCGTTCCTATGACACCAGCGATGTTGGCCGCACCATCGAGCTTCCCGAACTTATCGACCGTTTTCTTGATCCAGTCCTCCACTTGAGCTCTGTTCCGGACGTCGACCACGGTTGCAATTGCTGTGCCTCCACTCTTTTCAATCTCTGCTGCTGCGTCGTTCAAAGGGTCTTCCTGTACATCTGCCAATGATACTTTTGCTCCCTTAGAAGCAAGCAATTTTGCTGCCTCCAGACCCATACCACTAGCTGCACCGGTTATGACAATGACCTTTCCTTTAAATTCCGACATTGCTTGTCTGAATGCTTTATATAGTCAATCAAGGATCACAAATGCTTCGAAGCCTTGTTCAAGAATAGCAGAAAATTGCCAAGTGAAATCACTTTCAAAGTCGAAACATCAATTATAAGGCCACAATTATAAGGTAATAAGCTTACCTTAACCGGTGACAAACCGTATTTTGCCTCCTGGGTCCTCGGCATCGATCCGACGATCCGACAAGCTATTTCGTACGTTCTCCAGTCATGGCGCTCGCCTTCTTCCATGGGCTTCAGAATATCCGAAGCTTCAGTGCTGCTAACGGGCTCCGGAGTCATGGCTATATTTTTCCAGACGAGGGAAATCGAACTTCCCCACGGTGGCCCGTGCACACATCGCCCATAGCCTGCGCAGGGTTGGCAACGGTAATTTTCACTAAACGGTATCCGGAATTATCGTACGACGTACGATAACCGCAATAATTGCGGTAACCGCGGTAATTCTTGGCATTTCTCAAATCCCGCAGTCGTACGACGTAAAACTTAACAACACCGTCTTCAATTATGGAAGCGGATCAAAGTTCTTCAATTCTCTCCATTGATAGCGTTTCCGAAGTTGAAAGGCGTCGTACGAGGGATCGAAAAACATCGTCGGTTGTCTCTCATTGTCGCTCTCCAGGGGAAGGTCAAGCATCGTACGACACATCGAAACGAAAACTATATTACTGCAAACATTGTCCTAACTACGTTACCTGTAATACGACGAACTTTCGACATCATCTTCGTCAACGTCACAGCATTGACTGCCCGGTTGATTTAACAAATCGGACAGCGGTTGAAACGAATCTAAAAACGTTGTACGACAAGCTGAAAGTCGAACACGCCACCAAAGACTTTGATTCGGAGCTTTATAAAAAAGCTATTGATTTAGCCGCTTTTCGAGAATGCCTCGTCAATTTGGTCGTCGTACGATCTCTTCCACTTTCAATTGTAGAATGGGACGAATTCCATATATTATGTCGATCTTTGAACCCAGAGTTCAGCAGGAACGAGATTCCATTATCTCATAATACCTTGGCAAGCTGGATCAAAACGTCCTTTTGTGAGAAAAAAGACGTCGTACGACGCACTCTTCAATCGGCAATATCCCGGATCCATCTTTCAGTCGATGTCTGGACGAGCCCGAACAAATGCCTTGTTGCCGCAATTTGCAGTCACTTTGTCGACACAGATGAACAGCTGCAGACAGTATTACTCGGCGTACGACATATAGGAGGACATGCCGGAGAGATTCAATTCGAACAGGCTCTGCTTCCCGTTCTTGAAGATTATGAGATCGTACGACGAATTGGAGCTATTGTGGGAGACAATGCGACAACAAATGATACTCTTTGTCGTACGATAAGTCAACATCTTCGTGAACGATATCCAAGAGACCCAGAGTGGATCCCGACTCATCAACGGATTCGATGTTTGGGACACATTTTGCATCTCGCCGTACAAGCGTTTCTCTTTCCAGACGAAGCTGGATTGGAATTCCTAGACTCGTACGACAGACAGGAAGAGCTTGAAGGCGATATAGAGCAACTGGATTCAAGGGGATCGAAAATTCGGACCATATTAGGCCCACTTGGGAAGCTTCACAATATTGTCGTTCATATCCGCTCCTCTCCTCTTCGTACGGCGGAATTTATGGCTCAGGCGAAAAGAAGAATTCCTCTTGACAATCGTACGAGATGGAATAGCTGGTTTCAAATGCTCGATACCATCTTTCATGAAGATGTCGCATTAGATCTTGAATCCGTCGTACAAAAGTACTGTCAAGTACACGTTTCAGAGCTGTCAAATGATATTCTCGACACCAGGGAGTGGATTCAGCTTCGTACGATACATAACTTCCTTGGCTGCTTTTCGTCGGCTACTCTTACTGCTGAAGGCCACGAAGCTACACTTGAGCACGTACTAGATAATATGGACACGTGCTGGATGTTTCTTGAAGAACAAAAGGTATATTGCGCCTCTCATATTCGTCTCGTACGACACTTATTCCTTCTTAGAAAGAGATCAATCAACGTTCAAAAGAAGGAAAGTTCTTGATGGTGCGCATTCAAAATAGCTTAAAGAAGCTAGAGGATTACCAGAAGAAGCTGGAGCAATCTCCATATTATGCTATGGCGTTAATTCTTCATCCCGTCCGTCGTACGAAATGGATACAATCGAATTGGCCGCAAGAAAGAGCAGATAAAGCACTTTGGACGGCAAAGAATCTTTGGGAAAGACACCGTGATGCTCCGTCTCTCTGTTCTTCCACTTCGTACGACAATAAAAGTGCGACAACTCAGAGACAGAAAGGACGTACGAAAACAAAGGAACAAAGCGCATTTGATAGGATCAAAGAGCAAAAGGCTCAAAATGCGCGCCCAAAAAGTCAGGATGAGTACGACGATTATTGTAATGAAACCTCGTACGAACCTGGAATGCCACCGCTGAAATGGTGGCTTCAAGATATTCAACGAAAACGTTGGCCTCGGCTTTCAATTCTTGCAATTGAAGTGCTTTCTATTCCGGCTATGAGTGCTGAACCCGAACGAATCTTCTCTGGTGGCCGTCGTACGATGAGTTGGGATCGATCAAAGCTATCAATTGAGACTCTGGAGACGCTAGAGTGTCAAAAGAATTGGGCAAAGAAACAGTTTCCTCAGAATATACAAGCCGTGATCCAAATACGTGAGTAGTTCTTTATGTCGTACGATGTATTTTTCCTCAATTTGAAAGCGTCTTTGAAGTATTTAGTAAAGAGACAATGCCGCATTCTCGGCAACATTCATTTCATGCCGCCTTCGTACGATGATTTTTTTTCATCATCACCACGCGATCTTCATCATCACCATGCCAGTTGTTTATATAGTCTGTTGACGCGCCTCCATCTTCTTCCACTCTTCATCGTACGACTCCATCACCTCCACCACCACCACAACCAACATTCGATACTTAGTCGTACGACTAAGATGGAGGTGATTCTTTCGGGCTTTGAGGAGGAAGACGGTCCTCAAGGCAGGCCGGGTATCAGAATTCTCAGGGCAACTTTGCTCGCTTTTCAAAACGCTTTGGCAACTGTCTGCCACACGGTATATTCACCCTCTTCTTTATAGTCGTACGACAGCTAACGAAGAAAACTTATAGGATCAGCAGCGACGCGTTTTGATGCTCGTACGAAGCGATGTCGAGTATTTCAGAAGGTCTCTCCATGCATATCAGCTCAGTACGCACCGCCCGTCGTACGTCAACGCGGTGTTGATTCAGACCCGCGGCACCCTCAACAATGTTCCTTGTGGTAGGTATTTCTTCATTTTTCTTAGTCGTACGACTGCTGACGTTCAACAGGAGAATGCGCCCATCATCCAAATCGAGGCCCATTTGTCGAGTGTGTATCTTTGACTGGAGAATGGGCGGGATCGTGTGCCAATTGCAAGTTCAAAGATTGGGCAATAAAATGCTCATTGAATGACGGCTCTGGTCCCGATCGCTATCGTACGACTAATAATCCTCCGCCAAATGCACCAGCTCCGCCTCCTCCTGCCATAGACTTGACTCCAATTTTGCCGTACGAGGTAGAAGAGCCTGATGATGAAAACGACAATGCTGATAATGCTGGCGGCCCCGTCGTACGACAAATCACTGATGGCCGGGAGACATAAAGGCCGTTACTTGCTTCATTCATAGGTGTTTCCTAGTCGTACGACTAGTTGAGGGCTATATTGCTTACGGATATGGAGGCTACAAATGTACGGATAGATAATCTTTCGTCGTACGACGGATTCAATGCTACTTTCGCTGTCAATTTGATCAAGTGCGTCCACTATCTATTTGCGGGTAAAGTTCGGGGTTATCGTACGATATCCGCGATATCGTGCCAACGATACCGTAAATTACGGATATTGTACCGTTCGTTATTTTTCATTACCGTTGCCAACCCTGAGCCTGCGGTTACGTCGCAGCTGCAATACAGTTCCACGGTAGTCAGCGGCTCCAGTTTGCGGAGTTTAACCCATACGTTCTTAAATGAAGATCTTACAGGTGGATGTCCATTTTGCGGATGAAACCGTCTGCCGTCTTAACTAGAGTAACACTGATCCCAAAGCCCAGTCCAGCAGTACAGTGGCGTCCCTTGGTTCTGGATATGGATCCGACGATACGCGGGGGAACAGAACAAGCGTCAATATTGCAGTTATGGCCTTCTTGTTCTCATTTCCGTCAGAGTTATCTGGACTTTTGTTCACATTCAATTCTCAGCGTAAAACACGGCTATTCTCAGCAACACCGCATCGAACGGTACCATCGATGGAACCAATGGCGGCGGTCACAAGCGCCCAGTCCGCATAGCAGGAGCGAGCGGCGGATTCTCCGACCGCCAGCGCGCAATATCGTCCCTTGCAAAGCTAGATGTTGATGTGATCGTTGGCGACTGGCTCTCGGAGTGTACTATGACCTTGCACGGTGCACAAAAGACTGAAAATGAACGTCTGCGGGCCGAAGGTAAGCTCATGGAGGAACCCGTTGGCCTTTTCGACCCTACATTTATGGAAAATCTGAGCCCTGGGCTTTCCGATATTGCGCGGAAGGGTATCAAGGTAGCAGTGAATGCTGGTGCGTGCGATACGCAGCTCCTTGCGAAGTTGGTGCAAGAAGAGTGTGAGAGGCAGGGCTTGGGGTTAAAGGTTGCGTATGTGGATGGTGACGAAGTTACCGACATTGTGAACAAGCTAATCAAGCAAGGTGAGAAGTTTGTGAGTTTGATGGACGGGCGGGAGCTGAAGGATTGGGGACACACGCCCATCTATGCGCAGTAAGTTCTTTCGTCCTGAAGCCTTCAATTGAATCTCACTGACGGTTCAAAAAGATGTTATCTTGGTGGTGCTGGGATAGCAGAGGCACTTCGACAAGGAGCAGATATTGTCGTTTGCGGTCGTGTGGCGGACGCCGCTCCAAGCGTGGGTGGTAAGGCTCTCGTACTGAAGCAACGCTTGCAAATGCTAAACGCCTTTAGCTAGTGTGTGGTGGCACGGCTGGGACAGACAGAAAGACTTCGATGAAATAGCTGGTTCCTTGGTATGTGGCCATCTAATCGAATGTTCAGCATACGTGACAGGAGGATATTTCTCCGGATTCAAGAGACTAATGGAGCAATGTGAAAATCTCGGCTTTCCCATAGCTGAACTTGCCTATGATGGCAGCTGTGTGATAACGAAAGAACCCGGCACTGGAGGCGAGGTAAGCAAACTGAATGGAGTTAACTAGACGCCCAGACTGAAATTCTTGCCAGGTTTCCGTCGGCACTGTTGCGTCGCAACTGCTATATGAAATCCAAGGACCACTCTACTACGGATCAGATGTGACCGCGCAGCTCGAGGGCATCGTCATGACCCAAGAAGGACCAGATCGAGTTAAGGTGACTGGCGTCAAGGGACTACCTCCGCCAAAGACAACCAAGGTTGGTTTGACTGCTGTGGGTGGCTATCAGGCCGAGTACCACGTATACTTGTGCGGACTTGATCTCGAGGCCAAGGCAGAGTGGACGGAAAGGCAAATCCGACACGCCGCAGGGGATGCAGCGAAGGAGCTATCATGCTTCAAGTTCTCGCTCAATGGGTACTGCCCGGATAATCCGCGGAATCAAGATATTGCCACGGTCGACCTGCGTGTTTTCGTCCAAACGCAAAATAAGAATCTGGTTTCGAAAGCAACGTTGGACGTGGAAGGTTTTAACCGCTGGTGCATGACGGCGGGTTTAACCGGCGCGCCGGGATGGACTCTGGGCAATGATCAGAGACAGTCTGAAGGCAAGCTCTATTACGAGTATTATCCGACTCTTTTACCTCAGTCGTTGGTCCAGCATCGCGTCATCCTTCCATGGCAGGGAGACAAGTCAATCGAGGTTCGATCAGCAGATACGATGATCGACTACCAGCGCGATCAACCGAGTTACGAGACGGAGAATCCTGTGGACTTGAAGTCATTTGGGCCGACGACTCGCGGGCCCATCGGCTGGATTGTTGGAGGCCGTTCGGGAGACAAGGCTTCAGACGCAAACGTCGGGTTCTACGTGCGGCACGACGACGAATGGGATTGGCTTCGATCCATCCTGACCATCGACAAGGTCAAGTTCTTGTTGGAGGACGAATACAAGGGCGGCAAGATCGAGCGCTTCGAAATTCCCGGCATCAGGGCGGTACACTTCCTGCTCCGTGACCACCTGGATAGAGGATTCAACAGCACCAGCACGTATGACACGCTTGGGAAGAACGTGCTCGAATATCTCCGGTAAGGCGGCCCGTGTTGTTGCGCGTGCCTCGACTGACTCAAGACAGAGCCAAATGGGTGGACATACCTAACAAATTCTTGCACCGTGGAAGGATCTAGATAGTCAGTTAGATTGTTTATCGGCCCTGTGACAAGCAATCCATATATTCTCAAACCAATTGGGTGCCTTTGGCTTTGGAAGTGGGCCTGTAGCGTGCTTGGAAGTCAGCAATAGGAGGCGAGAAAGTGGGGTCTACCTGCCAGTGCTAAATAGCAGCGATGGGCGGTGCGGAATCGTCTCGTTCGGTCAAACACAAGCCCACGGGTTATCATTTTCCTTGCCGCGCCGTCCAACTACCCCAGCTTCCCCAGACTCCAACGACAACTCAGATATAGGAGCTGACATGTAGGTCCTAAAGGAAATTGCAAAGCCTGTCTGGCTCTTGCAAACTCCACCAAACTCGTCCCCGCAGTAGTAGGCAAGATGCGAAAGCCCGCGGATGATCGGAGGCCCTCTCCGGTCCCCGCAAGACAGAGAAATAGAGCGTCTGCTGCTTGCACAGCTTGTCGCAAGAGCAGAGTTCGGGTATGAATCTACCATGAACATCTCAAAGCTTCTAAATCTGACCGGCAATGTCAAGTGCGTTGTCGAATCTGGAGAACCGATATGCACAAACTGCCGGACCAATGATCTCGAATGCGTTTTCAATGGCGAGGATGGTCGAAAAAAGTTCGTGTCAGGTTTAATTCACCCTCAGTACTGTTTATGGTATTGATGCTGACGATGGCAGTCGGACAACCTCAAAAGCATTTGCAGAGGGACTCAATTCTCGGATCTTGCAACTGGAAAACATGCTGAAGCAACAAATTCAATCATCAGGTGATAGCAATGGCAGTAGTTACAAACCGTCATCGTCATATGGCAGCCGTGAGCCACCACAGAATGGCAGCCTTCACTTACTCGCTTCAGCCGCAGGAATTGAAGATCCACCGTCATACAACGACCCAAATGCTGCAATGCAGAACATGCTTCGCGCTGGGACAAATGGATCCGAGGCATTCGATTCTCCCACCATGAACAGAGATATCGTCACCGAGAGGCGAAGGGACTTGCTCACCAAACTTTCGCCTTGCTCGGTCCGCTTTGACATGGCATCCGGTCGCGTTCGCTTCTTCGGGCCAACAACCAATCTCCATATTCTGTCCAGCACATCGCTTACCAGTAATCCGGAAAGGCAAGAATCACATTGGCCGATAGCGATGCTTATTCGTGATCTGAGCCCGGAGACACATGACTACCTCATGGATTTGTTCTGGACCTGTCACAATTCCGTCTTCCATGTAGTGCATAAAGATGCCTTCGAAGAAGACCTTGAATCTGGAAACACTCAATGGTATTCGATGTTTCTACACTTCGCCATCCTCGCAACTGGATATCGTTATTCGGATAAGTCCAGGGCAGATATCCAGAGACTGATGCTGCATGGTCAATTGTCGTCGACACTTCATGCGAAGGCAAAGAATATGGCAAAGCTTGAGTTGGAGAGGCCAGGTGGCATCCCGTCGGTACAAGCTTTGTTTCTGCTAGGTGACCTTGAAGCTGGCTGTGGTAGAGATGATACAGGCTGGATGTTCGCTGGCATGGCTTTTCGTTTGGTGTGGGATCTTGGTCTGCATGTTGATCCATCAGACCTAGGATTGACCGAACGGGACGCACAGATTCGATACATGTTGTTGTGGTATGCTTGTGTGTGTGACAAACTCTGGGCAATCTATCTTGGACGACCGACCACTTTAAAAGTTTCGGATATCGCACCGTCTTGCCTCTCGAAGGACTTTGGTCGCCTTATCAACGCGCGGCTGCCAACGCCACTAAACAAAAGCACCGAAACACGAGTGTACGAGGCATACCTAAAGCTTATGGACCTCCTGGAGCCGTTATGTGACACAGTACTAAAACCGGCGAAAACCACCGATGGGTATTTCCGAATTGCTGCTTTGGACAGGGAACTTGATGACTGGTACGCGAAGCTTCCTGAAGACCTTATTTGGACAGAAGAAAACATCGCCAATGGACCTCCTCCCTTCTTCCTCCTCCACTCCCAGTATCACGCCGCCCTCATCCTCCTTCACAGGCCTTATGTGAACTACGAAGCTATTACCGGTCCATCGCAGAGCCACAGCGCTCCAAGCGCAAAGACCGATCAAAGCAATCACTTTACCCTTCTCTCCCGAACCGTCTGCGTAGACAACGCGAAACGCATCGCGTCCATATTCAGATCTTACCGCGAGCGCTTCAACATTGCTCAAGTTTTCGTGACAGGGCTGCAGCATGCTGGCGCCGCCGCAACCGCCCTCATGGCCGAAATCGTGTCGTATCCTGATGTGTCAGAGTGTGCGGAGATAATCGGACTCTTGGACTACCTGAAGCGAACTATTGGCCTAATGAGCAAGACATATCAACCAGCATCGATGATGAGCTCGGTGGTAGAGTACTTCCTCAAAGACATTCGATCGAGACCGGGCGGATCGAAGCTCGCAGTATTACAAAGTCCTACACTTCCGTCCGTGCCAACGGCGCCCGCTGGACCAACTTTCGCAAGCAATCGCGCCACTCCGCAGAAGCGCACTTGGTCTGCTCGCATGTCATCTGCCCAAGCCAACGGAAACACCACTCCTACGGTGGTGGCAATGCAGAACAAGAGACCCAGGATCGACATCTTCAACCCGCGCAACGACCTTCTCAGTCAGGGCCTACCTTTCCTGCCCAGCTCGTGGTTGGAGGAGATGGATTGGGAGGACACGGAGTTCTTGAACTTGATGGGTTTGAAGGACTTGCAGGCCAGTGCAAACTTGGGGCTTTTGGACGATTTGGATGAGAGGCCTTTTGCGAATGGGCTGGGATTCGCTTGAGCTAAGGCGTGTAAGGTGTGGGCGTTAATGCGAAGACAAACCATACTGCTTTAGCATTTTCTTCAGCCATCGGAACCACAGGAATAACGATTCTGTAAACTAAACGAATCGTACTTCTCGTCGATGGTTATAGATAGACTGATTCCGCCTTGTGATAGTCGCGTTTGTACCTTCTAGTAGGCTGAATTACTCTTGGACAGATGAAACATGCTAGGTGAAAAGTCGACTAAGTTCGATCTCTTATTGAGTAAGGTACTAGGGTATTCTCGTAGGTAAGGTACCTAGTAAGGTAGTTACTGCTAGTTCGAGAATACCTTACTCCAGTTCCCCTAGCATTCTCAAACCGTACTAGTAGTCGAAGCCTTACGTCCGCTCTCAATTTATCTTCAATTGCCTAAAATATCACGATTTTAACATTGGAAGTAAGAATTCATCCTATTTAATACACCCTTTTTTCAATATTGTGCGATATATCGCGCCAAACCAAAACCAGCCCCACCAGAGAATCAAGGAACCTCTCAGGCAACGACGCCGCACTCCAAACTTCACGAAACACTGAAGAACGTCCAGACAATGCCATTTGCTTCTATTTAGGCTTCATTTATCGGCATAACGGTGATGTGATGCCGCCCAGAAAACAACCTCCCAAGCTTGGTCATAAAAAGTCCCGGAAAGGTTGCCTTCGGTGCAAGGCAAGAAGAGTGAAAGTAAGCTCCGAATGCTTGTCTTCCAGCTTCCCAACTCCCAATCTCATGAAGAGTTCTCTCCTTCGAAATTTTCTGCGGCTCCTTACTGAGTAACTGCTAACAACTTTGCGAAGTGTGACGAAGTGAAGCCGGTTTGCGGAAGCTGTAAAAAGCACGACACGGTATGCGTATACGACTCTCCACAATCAACTCCTCCTGCAGCTGGAGGATCTGGTCACATAACACCACAACCGGAGCAGCAACATGAAGGCCCTTCAGTTATTCCTGAGGCTTCCGTAGCTGGCCTGAAGTTCCAATCTTTGAATATCAATATCGAGAAACTCTTTGACAGCAGTACCGAAACCGGAAATCTATCCGAAACGAAGGAACGTCGTCTCCTGGAGTTGAGGCTGTTGCACAATTTTTTGGAACACATTACGCAGCCTTTCAAGCTTCCACAAGCCGGAGAAGTAGTTTCCGCGTGGTCACAGGATGTCCCAAAGCTGGCACTTCGCCATGAGAACCTCCTCTATGCAGTTATGTCGATCTCAGCAACGAACTTGTTACGAAGCGATCCAAATGACTCAATTCTTCTCGCAGCGCGTGAAAACTATCTCGTTCTGGCGTTGGGTGCGCAACGCAGGGCGGTGGATAATCTGACAGACGAAGTCGTCGACGCCGCTACCTTCACGTCTCTGCTCATTCTCATCAATTCATTTGCGATGTTACATGAGCGATCGCATCAACCGTACGTAGCGCCGATGCCATGGCTAGAAATGGGCAAAGGAGCTGGCAGCATCATTAATTTCCTCCTGACAGCCAACAAAAGCACACACGCCACGAGAGTAGACAAGGTAGTCAGATCCGTGCCGTACATATGGGATGACCCTACAGTACCCAGCGAGCCAAATCGAATCGACTTCATGGGCGTGCTAACTCAGAGCCTGGCGTCGGATGACAATTGGGATGACGAAACCCGGATGGCATATGAGGTGACTCTGAGCTATATCGGCTCCCTGAATAAATCAATTAAGGATGGAGAACCTCCCTTCGCAATCTGCAAGAGGGTGATTTGTTTTCCTATGTACATACCTTTGCGATTCATCGATTTCGTCCAAGAACAGCGGCCACGCGCCTTGGTGGTGCTTGCGCACTATTTTGCTGTTGTCGCACAGGTCAAAATGCCACTTGTCTGGTGGATTGGAGATGCGCCTCCAAGAGAGATCAAAGGCATTCAGACGGTTTTGCCACAGGAGTGGCAAGGACAGATGATGTGGCCACTAGCAATGGCCACTTCCTAATGTACGCAGTCGACCTTTCAACCAAGTCAAGGGCTACGGTGGATATCTGCGAGTGATATCGGAATGAGGTATCGTATTTTAGAATATTGGGCCGTCTGCTCAGTTTGAAGATTCTGGCACCCAAAGCCTGTGTAATGGTAACTGGAACGTACGTTCATTCTGCTCTGTTGTCTAAATCTATGGTAAATCTAAGTTGAGCAAACTTTCTTGACTGAAAACCCAACAAGATCGATATATTTCCGCCTTTGGTCTGCTAGCGAAGGGTATCACTGTTGTCTATCCACCATTTTCTAGCCGTACTCGCTATTTCAATCCCTCTCGAGGGACTGCAGTAGTTCTGAAATAAAAAACGTAACTGCCATGCCACAGATTTCATGCTTTGTCATAAGCTTCTTATTCTAACCCTTCAAACGATTATCTCTTCGTGAAAATATCCATACTCTTACGCACGACGATGCAGCTCCACAGATTTCCTGTCGAGACGTCTAGTTACTGCTCCAAGGCAGACTTTCAACAGACCATCAGCGGTGAGCCCATTGTCATCGTCGTCGAGAAACGGCACAGTATCCACGATATCTCTGAGATCCTCATCACCTGCAATGCTGGCAAGTTCGTCATCCAGTTGCTTGAGATGTTCGCGAGCCCCGGGTTCCCGACCGACCTGGAAGAACTGAATGCCGACCTGCCAAGCGGGCGCATCGAGCTTATCCAGTTTCTTCGCTGCCATGATGATCGGAGACTCAACGTCGTCGGATGGCTCACCATCGGTGATGACAATTATGTTAATTGGCTTTGTTGTATCGGGCTCAGCTTCATACTGGCGGAGATAAGGTTTCAGAATCTGGTTAAGTCGCTGTCCTGTCGGCGTTCCTCCCTGCGGCCTCACGCTTCGGAAGATGTCACGGACTGTGTTCGCGCTCGTGACATTGCTGAAAAGCGGGGAGTCTTTGGCGTTGAGGAAGTGGATGTCAATGCCGTCCGCGTCGTGAGCTACACAGATTGGTGTGATGTTTTCAAGAGCGGCTGCTGTTTCGCGCCACGATCGTCCCGCCATGGATCCAGAGTCATCGATCAAAAACACAGTGTCGAAGCTGCTGAGAAACGCATAACGGTCATCTACAGCTACCGAAATTGGGTTCACGGCGGCCACAATTGGTACTGACGGAGCGACAGCCGAATATGCCGGCGGGGGCTCGGTTGTTGGGGTCGTAAATGCGTTCATCCCTGGACGATCTGGGCGGCGTGTTGGTGGAGAATGGATGCCCAAGTTGTTCGTCGATTCAATGCTGTTGGTTCTCGTCATGGAGCTTCTATCGGACTTGCCAAATTTCGATTTTATGCCACCGATGAGACCATTGCGGGACATACTGCCGTGCCTAGGAGCAGGAGGGAAGGAAAGAGTAGACAGTTCTGGGGTTACTACTGCAAGCGGCATCCTGACTAAGGTCAAATTAAAACAAAAATACAATGAAGATGTTCGTTTGCTTTGGGGTTTAGGTGATTGCAGCCCACGAACTTCACTTTGGTCTAGAGAATGAAGGTTAGCTGCTTCATTTCTATATACCTTCGCTGGTGGGCTTAGCATGAGATGTTGGGAGGTTTCAAACGGTCAGATGTCCCCCTTTCACGATTCCTCGGCGAAATCCATTATTCTGCCTTGCGAGGGCGATTGTGGGTACGCCGCATGTTGGTGTTAGTTGGATCAGCCATATCATTTTACCCGTGGGTGATGTTTTTGCCAGCTGATGTGTGGAAAACGAGCGCTTCGCCTACCATTTTGCCTGCGGCTTGGCCGCAGTGCAAAACCCCAGCACAGCCTCACAGGGCCGAGGCGAAGCAGAAGTTTCGTTGAGACCACAACCCAATCCGGCCGCTTTCTCCTCTGTACCCCGGTACAAGAAGTCCAGCTGGCATTGTCTCGGTATTATTGACATTGGTGAAGGCGTCTCAGCTCCTTGTACAGCATTCCGCGTCGCGGAATCGCCGTCGGAAGGTGAACGCTGGTATGGGGCACACAGCCTGCGTAGGCATAAGTGAGGCAGCTTCTCTCCTTAATAATCTTCGACTCCTTCCCAATCGGTCGTATACACCTGCGATTCATCGCTGATGCTCAGCAAGCGCCATGGTTCGGCGAGAAGTGCGACAAGCTAACAGTTCTTCTCGGAAATCAACCAAGCTCGTCGCATTTGGACCGCAGATGCATTCTTGGGCATTGCATGACGTTGGATTGCAAGCTGCATTACATATCGCATTGATCAATGTTGAGGATTTTCTTATTATCACAAACGTCTACATCTATATTTTCCTTAGCCCAAGCGTAATCTTACTTTCAATCGGCCGCCCGTCATCCTGACTAGTCCAATCCCTCTCAGTCGCCATGAACATCTCCCTCACTTTCAAATGGTGTGCAAGACATGATACACTTCCCGGTTCAACTATCCCAGTGCTGTTGAGAGTGACTAGTCTTTGGCGACTCCACGAGACTGGTCTCTTGGCCGAGGTCCATGCATACTCCGCGCGATGTTTCCGCCAACACTCGCCGCAAATGCCAACGCCAATCGACTTGCCGGAACGAATAAGAGGGTCCAGGGCCTCCAGGATTGGCACAAGGCGGGTACGCAGGCCACAGTGTGAGTGATTGCGGTCAATCTGATAGGACGGGCAGCCGTGAAATGCTTCAAGTAAGCGCTCGATGTCCCCAGAATATCCATCTGCAATGTCTTTGGTGGATAGTGTGCCCTCAAGACGCAAGGTATTGATTCGTTGGAAAAAGCGAACCATCTCGCCAAGTTGATAGGAATCGCATTGTAGTGACGTGTCGTAACCAAGCTTGCATTGACGCTCAGAGGACGAATACAGCTTCAGGAAATGTGATTGAAGCGACTCAATGGTCTCAAGCAGATACTCGCGCCGGCATATTAGCTCTTCTTCCAATCCGTGAGGGAGATCCCACCACAATGCCGCATGAGGATCTTCAATCACCTCTGTCGTCCAACAAATTGAGCCACCAACAATCAAGCGCTTGCTCGGTGCCGGAACCCAAGGTCCGTGATCAAGAAATACGCCTAGCAGAATCCTCTGGCGATTCCTTTCCTCAGACTGTGCCTCACTCTTCCTGGACGCCCTTGCATCTATCGTTGACAGATATCGCCGAGTCGCCTCCGTGAAAAACCCTAAGCAATCAAAGCGGTCGGCGACAATGGCGAGGTTCGCAAAGTTAGGTATCGGAGGGACTTTCTGGATGTCATGGCCATGCACAGCATTCAGAAAGTCTCTGACGAGGTCACGAATCGATGAGACTCTAGAAATGCGCCCGAGATCTGATATGTGGACATGAGGAAGAGCATCGGCGGTAACCTTCGCGATGCTGTTCCTGTCTAGCCTCGCAAGTTTGCTCTGAACATCAATAGCTTCAACAAAGCTTCCTGAGAGCAGGTTACTGAAATATGTTGAGCCTGCAACCAACCGTTGAACATTCACCCGATAGCAGAAAGTTTCCTTTCCGTGGGTGACTTCAAGGATCAAGTCTCCGTCAGTTGGACTGATTACAATGATGTCGGACGATGCAGGTTCATCATCTGTGCCTTCGGTTCCTTCAGAGGCCATCTTGACCGACAATCCCAGCCTTATCAGACCCAAGGAGCCTCGGACCGCAAATGAAGCCTAAGATCAGGCAGTGCTTTCGTCGGCCCCTATCTGATATGTACGGGTGGGCGCAGAAGACCATTCAATGCTGGTTCAACCAAGATCGGTGTTCTAGGGATAAGGCCAGGCCATTTGCGATGTTCTATGGTTGATAATGCTGTTGTGAAGACAAAGGCAAAATTCGTTGCGATTGCCAAACTGGAACTCCCGTTGTGGCAACTCCGATTGTGGCGCAATACTGTAGGGTACTCTACAGCCTTCCAGATCCTAAGGTAGTTTACTAGTACTCTACTCCAATTCTCACCTCCAGACTTTTCCTCCTATCTACCCCTTGCAATATCAATCCTTCGAGGATCTCGTCAAGCTGTACACAACTTTCCATTTCGGTCAATGCAGGAATCCCCTTAATATGAAGGTAGCAGTTGATTTGTAGTTCACGGAGACGATCCTTCCGACTCCGATTCTTCACGGCCGCTGCTCAGCTTGGAATCCGGCACAAGATGAGCCAAAGTGGACATTTCATCGTATGCAACACTCAATAGTCACACAAAAACCTCGGCTTATCGTTGCAAGATGATGTCGTTAAGTAACCCCCATTATATGAGAATTCCACACCCTTTCGTATTCGAGGACAAGCTGGGCACAGCTGCAGTAATCTTCGGCCGAATTTCTTTGTGCTACCGAGGATATAGATAGGATTACAGCGTTCGAACAGAGGTTGAATTCGCCTTCTATATGCCAATCATAAAGTGGGAAGCCTGAACGATTCCTTTTCCAACGGTACCGCCAATAATGGTCTACTCAACCCCTCATTTCTAACGTAACGTGTACGGCGCCCAATAGCCGAAGTGTCTAAAGGCTGCAGCGATTATATATCCAGAAACCCTCGTCTCTCTAGGATCACTACCTTTGATCTAACGTACAACTGACTGAAAATGACCACTTACAAGTACACCGGGCCGGTCGACTGCTCCGTCGAGCCGGATCTGAGCAAGGTGAAGGGCAAGAGTGCAATTGTAACCGGAGGTGAATATACATCCAGGTCGAGAATGGCAGGCTCTGATGTTAGACAGGCTCCACTGGCATTGGCAAAGGATACGTTGAAGCACTGGTAAAGGCTGGGTATGTCACAACCGTCTCTCTCCACTCTACCTCAGCTGCGATTTCTTGGCGGCACTGCCGCACACCTGCTCCCTTCGACCTTCGGCTAAGGCCTGTATGCTAACACGTTTATAGCGCATTTGTGACAATTGGCGATGTTAACGAAAAGGATGGCACTACAGTCGCGGAAGCTGCAAATGGGTATGGCTCAGCATTCAATATGTTCTGCGCAATACTAACTATCTAACGTACAGAAACGCTCAGTTCATCAAATGTGACGTCAGATCCTGGGACGACCAATTGAAATTGTTCAAAGCTGCTATTGCTAATTCTCCCGGCAAATGTGTAGACATCGTTATAGCGAATGCCGGAATCAGTGGCGTGGACGTCATGTTCAAAACCGAAGATCCAGACAAAGACCCCGAGAAGCCCGAATTGAGGATCTTAGACATCAATCTCTACGGCGTCATGTATACTACGAAGCTTGCTTGGCACTACTTCCAGCAGACACCACAGGGTGATGGGCACGATCGATGCTTGATCGTACAAGCCAGTCTTGCCGGTTATCTTGAACTTGCGGGCGCAGTGCAGTACCAGGTTAGCAAGTTCGGTGGCAGAGCCATCATGTACTGCTCAAGAAATCATCCATACTTGGAGGGCTACAGGGTGAACACAATCTGTCCTTGGTGCGTTGTTCGACAAGTCTTTCCCTTAGATGTTAGCAGAAACCCAACTGACTCTGCATAGGTTTGTGCATACACCGATCCTCAGTGATCAAGTAGTCGAGCACCTGAAGAACCAAGGCATAAAGTTCGCAACTGTCGAGGACTGTGCTCAAGCAATGCTCCGCATCGTGACCGACAAGAGCATCAACGGTGAGCGCTATAAGACAATCATCTGCGGATACTTGATTTCAGACGCTAATGCATTTCGAAGGTCGCTCATTTGCGATTCTGCCTCGAGAGCATACCAAGGAAGGCTTTCGTGACATCGATTGGGATGACTATAGAGAAGGCCATTTCCTTCGTGAACTTACGCAAAACCTTAGGTCAAATACTGGCCATCGCGTCGCTGTACGTACAGCCTTCCTCACTTTGTGATTCGCTTTAGGCTAACAACGGATATCAGCAATCTAAGAAGGAGTGGGGTCAGAGTTAGATGAACAAATGATCAAAATAAAGCTATAGTGTTTTAGCTTCACCGTCTGATTAACATATACCACTCTCAGCCAATTCCGCCGTAGCAATACTGCCCCTCCCGCAAGCCACTTTTGGCATATGGCTAATGCATCTATCTTATCATCCTCTAGCCATAAAATCCTCGGAAATGGAAGCGGGCTTGGTCAACAACCACCGTCATTCAAGCCTTTCATACCGTCTAGTCCGTTGGTTCCTGTTTAATCTCTTTATCCGAGACTTCTTCAAACTGCCGATGAGCAATTTCTTCACTTATATTTCTCAGATGGCCTCGAGGCGGAGCCATTGCCTGCGCCTTCTCAATCTCTTTTTGAACTAGCATGTGCAAGTGCTGTTGCAGCCAGTGGTTTCGCTCCGTCTCATTCCGTAGCATTTCCTCCAGACCTGAGATCTTGCTCTTAGCAGCCCCCTTCATCTCCTGCAGCTGCTTGGCAAATTCGATCTTCATTTGCTCGAACTCTTGCTTGTTTGCTGCGAGAGTGAGCTCCACCTGGTGGAGTCTCGCCTTTAGCCTGAGAATCTCCAAACCCGGCCCAGTCACATCATTTCCGCACTTGTAGTCCACACCGGTTCTGAGATTAATATGTGCCCAAGGAAGGTTCTCCAATGCTGCCTTGCGGTGCCTGTTCTCTTCCAATTCGTCGATAATCGCTTCTTCAAACTCCTTCCCTTGCGCCATTGGGAGCAAAATGTGGTGCTTGAGTTCCATGTTCTCTTTCCGGAACTTCTTCATCTCTTCGTCAAGTTTGGTAAAGATGACTTGTAGCTTTACACACTTTTTCTTGATGAGGTCGTCGGAATTCTTCTCCTGACTGGCTAGGAGATGAGTTGGCTGATCGTTGTGTTGTTGCCGCAGTACTTTCAATTGATCATGCACCTGTTTGAATTCGTGTCGCATGCCGCTCAAGTCATCAAAGAATTCCTCCTCTCGCGCCTGATCTTGCGCCAGCATGGCTTCCATCATCGTTTGACGTGGCGACTGAGGTCGGCTGGGCGTCTTGGGTCGCCTTCGTTTGGAGGAACGCGTGGAAGAAGTATCCATGCCGCTATGATCGATAACAATCACTGTCGGGGAAGAGGAGCTGACTGAAGAAGTTAGATTCTCGGCCTAGTTCTTTTGCTTAAGAAGGAAATATTACATACGGTGAAAGGTTTGAGATCGATGATGGAGTTTCGTTTGCAGGTAGTCAGCTGTAGTTCTCGATTGCTAGGTTTGGTGTATTGTAGTTTTATGGGAAGTAAATCGTGTGCAGAAGCCTAAATGTACACTCTTTAAATTGTGTTGCGATTACAGCCGATTCTATCATCGTGTAACAACTCTCGTTCACTCGACGTCATTTCGCCATTTTGAGACTTTTCAAGAGCGACCCTTCGCAAGCCGCTATGCCGCTCTGTTGCCGTTTGTTTCGGATGTCTTATGGCTGGAATTTTGACGGCAGGTTAGCAGGATGGTTATTCGCACAGTGTTTGCGCAAAACTGTTTTCGGCTTTGATCAGTCATTTCCACGTTCAAAGCTCTTTGCAGGCGGACTGCAAGCATTTGTGAGTCTATCCCATTTACAATCAAAGAATTCGCCAGGAGAACGAGCGACTTTGAACAGCCATAGAGAAAGTGATAAGGAAAGTAAAGTAGTGACAGGTTGGCGGTTTGAAGATCTCAAGAAAGCGCGACGAATAGACAAACGGTCCAAAACGCCATCACCACACCCGGGAGTGATACCACGGGAATGAAAGCACAGATTGGTGTGCTACATTCGAAGTAAAAGCAAGGTGCGAATCCTCTCGAGAGTTGGGACTGCTCGGGCGGGTGTCAACAATCCGCTGAACGCATCTACCCAACGACACCACCACCGAAGAGCTCGAGCCGCACAACGAGAAAATTAGGGTAGAAGAGAGCACTCTTAGCCATGCAAGATATTCAAAAAGTCCTCCATTGACCGTGAGGAAGAATGAATTACAGCATGCAGCCCTGCAAAAGAAGGTGTAGAGATGGCCCGAAGCCAGCCGGGTAGAATCACAACCTTCTCGATTTGAACTACTCTATCCAGCAGCGGCTGCAGCTGTGCTGCATCTGATGGCCAACGTGCGCTCAGGCCGGCTCAGCTTGCGTTCACGGACCTATCCCAAGGGCCTTCCATCTTGGTTTCCCTGTCCGAAATCGACCCGTCGTGACACATGTGCTCGGCACGTCAAAAAAGCATTTTGACCGCCCGACGGGCGATCAGTGACGGCTTCAGCCCGCGCGATGCCTTGACGGATGAGCCGTGCCATGGCATCAAAAGAAAACCACAGCCAGCTCATACACGACAGCCGGTCGTTCGTAGATTGGATGGATTCGATGCCGCCTTGAATGGCTGTCGGGATGTTGATGTTGCTGTACGATACGGTAGAGTAGTGGCTGACAGCGCACAGGCTTAGCGCGTGCACCGCTTGCAGCCGAACCTTAACACAAGCTTACCTTAACCCAATATCGCAGCTACGTTTCAACATCAATCTTGCTTTTCGCCATTCACATCCAACAGAATGGCCTCCTGGAAACCCTGAAACTTACTGGGGTCTATTATGCCTTGCTCCGCCCGGGAACGGCCAAAGAGCCTTACAGAACGGTAACGTGCGATTCGGCCGTCGTGCAAAAATCCTTTGACCTGAAATCTCCGCGTGGCTCATCACTCAATTGCCACTCCCTTGCCGTGTCAACTTGGCTAGACCTAGCAATTCACCTGGTAGGGCAGCTCCAGAAGCCCTTTGGACGAATGATTTGATCTAGACCAATGGGACCAGGTGCCTTAGACGCACATCGAAGATCTCTTCTGATGTTGGTTCCCATTATCTATCTCTCTTCTTCGAGCTCCCGCTCTATCACTTAACGCGTTATTCCTAGACAAGACTATGTGCCGTGCGAGGTCGTATGTGGAACTTACCTACCAGCAGTTGGAGCTCATGATTCATTGTCTGCATCCTTCTAGAAGACTACTCCGCACAGAGAGTGGGACGAGGTAGCTAGCCACCTTCCCCAATCGCTTGCATTTCACTAATGCGTATGGGTTGGGACGTTTCACAACTTTGACGCCTTTACACCAATGAGGAATTAGTGGTCGCCTGTACCGCCAACCTACAATGCCCTGCCACAAGGAACGTGATTGTCCCTGGCACATTTGGTCGCCAACTAACTGCCGCTTTTCAACTGCTTCAAGATGTGATCACCGGTTGGCGCAAAAACAATTCTAGGATTCAGCTGCCAAGGTATGCTTGTTCTTCCTGCATGTTCTACAGTATGTGCTCGGGTCATTTGATATCTCTTATAAGATAGCTCTGCCGCGATGGGTTGCAATCCACTCACTTGGAACTAAACCAATCGATGATGAATGAATACATGCATTTATGATATAAATATACAACAATAACCTCTCTATCTTGAATATCGACAGATAGACTACTCTTTTCTGTGTTCATTCTTTCACTATACCGTTTAGTCCTTCACTGAAGTAAAGTCTGGTTCATCGTAACTCTTCTTCACAATGAAGGCCAACATTGTTATCGCTACGCTCTTCTGCGCCAGTGCTGTCCTAGCAGCACCCTTCACGGAGCTCCGTCGTGAGCGTCGTGAAGAAAGACTGCGCCGTGGATCCAAGTCCAGACTTACTCTCCCAGCCGACATCACCGAAGGTGGGGATGTCTCCGCAACGAGCGGCGATGCCAACGTCCAATATAGCTCCAATTGGGCGGGTGCCGTCCTTGTTGGTAGCGGCTACACGAGCGTGACTGGAACCATTGTTGTTCCCACGCCCGAGGAACCGAGTGGTGGAAACCGCAGGACCCAGTACGCAGCATCCGCTTGGGTCGGCATTGACGGCGATACGTGCGAGTCTGCTATCCTGCAAACTGGCGTCGACTTCTACATTCAGGATGGCGAGCCCAGTTTCGATGCTTGGTATGAATGGTACCCGGATTATGCGTACAATTTCGACAACTTCGACATCAGCGCCGGCGACTCCATCCAGATGACGGTAACAGCAACTTCAAAATCGGGCGGCAAGGCCACGCTCGAAAACTTGAGCACCGGTCAAACGGTCAGCCAAACCTTCTCTGGCGAATCGGCCGAGTTGTGTGAGACCAACGCCGAGTGGATCGTAGAGGACTTCAGCAATGGCAATTCGTTGGTGCCTTTCGCGGACTTCACCACCGTTACGTTTACCGGTGCAGCTGCCGTTTCGGATGGTTCCACGGTTGATACCTCTGGCGCGGCCATTTTGGATATAAAACAAAACAACAAGGTTTTAACGTCTTGCTCAGCCAGCGGAAGTGAGGTCACTTGTACATACGAATAAGCGCTGGAAATGGCGACTGCTTACAGAGGTACCTTCTGTCATGGTGGTTTACCGAGAAGCGACTGTGGTGTTGAGCGTTAATTGTACGCGCATAGAATTGCATACCTCATGGCAGAATGTTGTGGAGTAGCTTGGGAAGAGCTGATGCTTGTTTATGTCCTTCGATTCAAAGAACATATTGTTCTCATTATAAAGCGCAACGTATTTAGTTGTTCATCAAATAAAGGGTGTGATCACTAGGTGCGTTTCGGCTTGGTAGCTCGTAGTTAATGCTATACGCCTCGAATATTCTATCTACAGCGCTGTATTAACTTTGCATTAGTTGACAACGACAACGATCTAGTGGTGCGAGAAACCAAGTTTGGCTCTACTATGCGCATGTATTGCCAATGGCCCAACAAATCCGCACAGTGTTCAGAACGACAAGCAAAGCAATGTCAGATTCGACGATCTTTCTTTCTGTGAAGAGTACCTGTGGATCTTCCACTGTTCCTAACCCTGCGGTTGAATGCCATCTCACGATTGCTCTTCCGAAAATCTCGGATGCTTCGTGAATTCACATGCGACCCCCTGGACCAGTGCAACAGCATTAGGGTAGGGCAGAAATATGACTGCGTAATCTGCCCTGTGCGTTTATGCGTTAGCCGGCAACGTCGGCAATGAAGGGTACCCGCTTCGAATGCTGTGGAGAGAGGGCTGGAGATGGATTGTCTCATTCACATTAGGTAAATGAAAACCTTCACAAAATCTTCACAGAATCAGTAAAATAAAGACAAAATAATTATCTACAAATTCTCATGTTGGACGCATTGGGACTTAGAGGCTTGCATTCATGCTGCCTTCTCATCCTGATTTGCGACAGTCTTCTGCGCGTGTTCTATCTCCTCGTGCTGAGTTTCCTTCATAGTGGCAGAGTAATCTGTACCACGCTCCACAAAGCCAAATATCTGATCCATTTGGTCCATGCGCAGGCCCTTCGTCTCATGAATGAAGAAGTAAGCATAGATGGCGGCGCATACAAGACAGCTTGCGAAGAAGATATAGACACCATAGCTCATGCTGGTGTACATCGATGGCAGAGCCTTTGTCACGACATAAGTCCAAAGCCAAACAGACATGGCAGCGAATGGACCGGATATCGAACGTAGAGATGACGGGAAGATTTCTGAGCTGATGATCCAAGGAAGACCGTTGGCACCAAATGACCAGGTTGCGCCGAAGATCTGATTAGAGTTAGGGTCAATTCGAGAAAAACAGAGAAGATTCTCACCATGATTGCAGCTGTAGCAGCTTTTCCACCAGCTACGTATGACGCTGAATGGTGTCCGGTCTTGTTTGGATGCGCCCTATAGCCATATCCGGCGATGAAGTATTGACACACAGCGCAGCAAAGAGATGAGACAATCCAAGGCCACTTTCGGCCAACCCTGTCGATGAACCAGGTAAAGAAGATGATTGATCCAGCCGCCTTGATGACACCATACACACCTGTCCAAAGAGTGTAGTCGGTGAGGCCGATAGACGTAAAGATGCTCGGAGAGTCTGTAAAACAGTCAGCTAAGGTACATCATACATGAGATCCGATATACTCACAATAGTTGATCGCAGCCGCACCAGACCCTAATGATACATCAGCGAGTAGCTTTGACTAAATAAGAGGGATGGGCTTACAGGCTTGCCACATGAACATGAGGAACACCAAAGCAAAGCGATTTCGCATGCCTTTCATCCTGGCCTCCTTACCTGCTGCTTTCAGATTTGCCCAGAAGCTACCGTGGCCACCGGTGACAGCACGTTCGTATTCTATCTGGCCACGGACAAAGGCAACATCTTCCGCAATGTATCGATGGTCTGCTGGCAGGTTGCGAACGTAGCTGTACACTTTGATGGCGTCTTCACTTCGGTCCTTCTTGAGAAGCCAGACAGGCGATTCTTTAAGAAAAGGGATAAAGATGGTCAGCAGACCAGCCGGAATTAGCTGAACGCCGAATGGGATTCTCCACGCCATCCTTGAGTTCACATTCAAATTGTGCGTGACGCCGTAGTTTATCCAGAAACCAATGACGGCACCGACCTGGTAAAAGGACTCGAAGAAGCCCGTCAGTCTACCACGGATAGCTGGAGGTGCCATTTCGGAGACGTAAATGGGTGCAACAGCGGCGATGCCGCCCACGCCAAAGCCAGTAAGCACACGACCTGCGTACATTGAACCAAGCGATACAGGCCCGACTGTGAGGACCGCTCCAAGGATGAAGAAGAAATCCGAAATGATGATTGTCATCTTGCGGCCTAACAATTCGAGAGAGAAATACATGAAGAGTGCGCCAAAGAAGCCGCCGGCCGAGTACACGCTCGTCAAGTTGCTAGACACGTCGTTTTGCTGAGCCTTGGTCATCTTTGAAATACCGAAATCCCTTTGAAAGCCTTTGAGTGTTATGGCGGTTCCAATGAAAGACGAATCATAGCCGTATGTGAGGATACCCATGGCAGCGATTATGGCTGTTGCATAGACACGCCAGTTGTACTATCAACGATTAGACTGTGGTTTCTTCGGCGCGACACAACACCACGTACCACCTCAGGAGGAGTCGGTCTATCCTCCGGAGCTCTTGAGAATCCAGTCATGATGGGCAACAGTTGTCCAAACCTTCCAATGCGTCGCGAGGATGCTAGGAATGCTGAGTTCCGGGGCAGGTTATGGGAGCCACCATGACTTTAAGCTATCTTCGGATATGCTCGCCGACGGTCATGGAAAATGCACATAACCCTGACCCGATTGACCCAGTTATTGCCACGAGGAACCCATCAGACGAGTACAGTGCATCTCGGTACCTGTTCAACCGATCTTACCGGATACGGTGATGATAATCCCTGTGGGACAAGTGACCGTGGGGACGAGTGCATTCATCCGACCCTCCAATTCCCGACTTTTACCGTAGCTTTCAGGGAGACATGCCGTGTCAGAGGCTCTCCGAACACCCATGAGAAAAATTTCCGTTGTGCCTAAACTGTCGTGTGTCCCTGGGAGAGTTTTGAAATCTGGATATCCGGCTGGAGTACCGAAACTCTGGCTTTGGGTTGAGGAGGTCGGGATGGTTGTGATTGCGGGGGGTGGTTAGCGCTAACGTTACTCTCTTAACGAAACCAAGCCTTAACAAGCCTTTTGTTTCTACCGGTGTCTACGTTTTGCAGCTCCCTAGCTTGAAACGGGAGAGTCATTCGGCATCGGAACGTATTGCTATAGTCTCTTGCTCAACGACGGATGTCCTTCCGACCGGCTACTAATGATTCTCCTAGGCGAGCCCTAATTACCCACAAGCCCACTGGATTATAAATTAAAAAGTCGGGGTGGAAAAATGGCTGCTGTTTTGAGCGGTCATTACCGTAACTTTTGGGGGGTTTTTGCTGGGCTGCTGAGATTTTCTCCCCCGTTTTTGAGATTTCCCCCTCCCACGCCCCCAGCGCCAATCTGCGCTTGTAATAGCCGCCAGAAGCCTAAATTTAGGTGGTACCTCTATAAATGAACAGCGTATTTCTATGTACACCATCTCGTCAACGCCGACCGCTAGCGGCCGGTAATTTTTGACCTCTTTGGGTGACATTCGCATACAAAATTCTGTCGATCTCAGTTCACGCTAGCGGTCGGCGTTGACGAGATGGTGTAGTCATGCTCTGTGAATTTCACAGTACTCGGAAAAATTTCAGCACCAAATCCGACTCAACTAATTAACTCGTCACCACCACAGTACTTTGAGGCTGAAATGAGCGCTGCAGAGGGTATAAGCGCTGTCCAAATGAGGAATAGCCCTCGAAGAATTCTTCTTATGGCTCAAGGAGTGCGTTTTCGAGCGCAATGGGTCTCTATCGCTTCCCACCTTTAGACCTCTCTCACAGCTCAACCACGAAATTTATTTCACTGATATTTACAGCGATAGTATTAAATATAATCATCTTTCACCTCTATTTTGAATTTCCTCTATTGGATATGTTGTTGTTGAGTAATTGCTCTCTGAAATGTGTCCAATGTAGCCGTTGATTATTTTGCCCCTTTGGGGAATCTCTGTGCTGAGAAATTCGCATAGTGTGACCAGAAATGCGCCCCCAATTTGTAAGTGCCCCTAATTTTAGGCTAGGGGTACTAAACTGCCAGCTATTACAAGCGCGGATTGGCGCTGGAGGGAAATCTCAAAAATTGGGGAGAAAATCTCAGCAGCCAAATCTCAAAATGCGTGGGCAAAATCTCACCAGCCTTCGGCACCGAGCGCCGAGCTACCTTATCTTACCTCAGTCTCGATTGACTTCAAAACTCTAGTGTAACCCAATTCGTAAGAGTCGTTTCTACATCAATATGCTAACATAAAGCTTCAAATGCGCATGGCAAAGGTAGTCTTTGGTTGCATATCCATACGCATACACAGAACTGGCGAATCATCTAATACGCTTTTTTCATAAAGTCTAAATGCGCGAAGACTCCAACTCCAAGTCCTTCGTCTCCCACTCAATCAAAGCCGCGCGTGTAGATGATGTGAAAGGATGCTGTGGACCTAAGACACGCTCTCTAAGGTGCACACGTTCTTTCATCTTTCATTAACGTTAAAGCTTCACATAGTCACTCTTCAACTTCGATGGTACTTAATGCTTTGGAAACGACCCCGGCAGTACGAGCCTCACCTCTCAAGCATTCCAAGATAATGAGCGAGAGCCCAGGATGAATAGCCGCAAGCTCATGAGTGGCAATATCAACCCATACATTCTGAATGACTGACGGATAACTGGTCAACTTTTCCGTGTCGCCTCTATATCTTGATGGCGCACCACCATTTGCCTCTCCAAGCGATAGAGCCCTGCCTTCAAAGAGCTGACTAATCTTGAGCGGGGAGTTCAGATCCGTTTTATCTACACGCTCCACAAACGGCACCCACAAGAATAGCTCCAGTAAGGTGACACCGAGGCCGTACAAGTCATGCTTGTCGTTATATGCCGTTTCGATATAGCGGCCAGGACGTCCCTGGACCTCGGGATGTTGATAGATTTGTCGATTCCAATGTTGGCCTACACCAAGAAAGCTTGATGCCCCTGAGCTTTCTCGGACGTATGTCCAGTCTTGCAGGTATATTTGCGTGATGTTGTTTTCCTCGCCTGAGACTTCTAACAAGAGAATTGTCCGCGGTCGAATGGACTTGTGTACAAGACCGTTCTCATGTACATGAGAGACGATAGAGGTGATTTGTTTGGCATATTGCAGGCGCAAGCCCAACGGAGGCATAGCATCACAACTAATGGCATAAGACAAAGATTTGTGGGGGTGATCCGGAAGTTCCATTACAAGCTGGAAGAATGGACGATATGGTGGTTCGTCTTCGTTATACGGTGGCTGCCTATAGCCTAGACACTTGAGTATACCTTCGGACAGAGACCGGCGTGTGAGTATATTGCACAGGAACTGAATATCGTTCTCTCGATACTTCTTCTCTAGTACGAATAATCCAGTAACTCTGCCGGCATCCGACGAGTAGTTGCCCCGGGCAACAAATATGTCCGACAAGGGCAGCGTTTCCCCAGGCTGATGTTCCATTGTCTCATGAATGAGTTTAAAAAAGTCCGGTCGGAGAAAGCTCGAAGGTGGCATGGTTTGAAGACCGTCTAGCTGCATACATAGTTGGTCCAACACGTCGAGCTCCCGTTTGAACTCAGAGTACTTTCGTCGAAGCTTGCCTGCACGGAAAAATGTGTAGACCAGTTTACCGGTCTTAGTGTCAGACTTGACCTTGCTAAGTTGGTCCTTCGCCTGTGTGAGTGCACCCTTGGCTCTGGTTAAGGCAGCTTCAAGGCCGTTCTTAAGTGTGGATGGCACAGCACGATTCCGCGAGACACTTTTAAGATGCTCAAGGTGACAATAGAGCACACCGCCGTCCGAGAGATCCAGTCCAAGTTGCCGATAACTGTATATAGTGAGTATGCTTGAACTACATGGAATTCATCTTGCGTCGAAATTAGACTACGAACAGAATGTACGCACTCATTTAGCGTTGGATCAATTTTCCTATAAGTGTCTACTTTCTCCGCGATGAACTTACCCCCGCGGATGAGAACGTCGATAAATGTTATTGCGGAGGCGGCTATATCCATCTATCGCAGAGGTGCTTTCGGCACAAGACAATCCAAACGGCACTTCCGTTGACGAGAAGAACAAGCCTTTAATAGAGGGAAGCTCTTAGCGGGGTGCGCGATTTACGGTATCAGCTAGCGCGCATGCGGAGATTCGCGATAACTAGTAAATGGGGCAAGCTGAATAATTATGTTTCCATAAACAGGGGTAAGTCAAAACAACTGGCGCTGTTGACAACGGTGGCTGAAGTAATTCCGGGCTAAAAAGCATGCAAAAGTGCTCCAAATGCAGCGGCCTACATCGTTTAGCGTGCTCAACCTTTCCCTCGGCCAACGTGCGCCGGCCCGCCGGAGCTAGGTCCGATAGCAATTCCAATTTAGACGACGTAAGCTTAACAACTTCAGAGAGGTTCTGTAACTCTTCATACATGAAAGTTCGCAGAAGGATGTACATCTTGGAAGTTCGACAAACGTACTGGCCTTAACGCGCGCTCAAGAGCTACTGTAAAGGTAATACTTCCTGCCGGTTTTTCCGATCGTAAGGCTGAGATCACCAGGCATGATTATCGATCGTCATAATACGGAGCTACCAGAGTAAATCAGTGTTCATCCCTCCTTCCGCCGTACTATTTCTCGTCCTACATGTGCTGGATCGATACGGTAGATTGGGTGGGGTCGAGGTCTCCAACCAAAACACAACAGATGCGTCGAAAGAGATAGGAAGAATGTGAAAACTACACTGCCAGGATGCCCTATTCCTGAATGCTTAAATGCGCGGAGAACCCATTACATATCAAATAACCAAAACTAAGCCCTAGTTTACTAAGGGTTAGACAGAATGGCCGATCTTTTCGGCAACATATCAATCAAACCTCGATATTCTTGGCGGGAAGATGTTAAGGGAACGGAAGAGGTGGACAAACTGAAGCGTGGACAGGCTAGTAAACTAGCTCTGGTCTATAAGTATGAATTGCGCTTGCCATGGCTTAGTCATCCGGAACCAGTTAAGCACTTCTTTTGCAAAACCATACCTTGCACAGCAAGAGCAGCGAAATATGCACGTACAGAGTACGACATCCTCCGCCGCCTAAGGCATGAACATGTGGTACGATATGAAGACTTCGAATACCAGGCAGGAAGGTCCCCTACCCTCTACCTTTATATGGAATACTGCCGTCATGGTGATCTTGGTCACTATGTCTCGGATGCAGAGCTTACCACCAAACAAGCCTGTCAGGTCATACAGCAAATTAGCTCAGCTCTTGTGTACATTCATTATGGTTTAGTAGCCCCTACTAATGGGGAAAGTGTCATAGATGATGGCCTCGTTGAGCCGGCTTCCAATACCATTATTACACCAGCAAAGCATAGTTATACCATCCACCGGGATATCAAGCCGCAGAATAGTAAGGGAATTGAATTCGCTAAGGCTAGTTCTTGCTGACTATTTTATAGTATTCATTTACTCGAAAAGCGATGATAGTGAATCTCTGCATGTGAAACTTGGCGATTTCGGTCTTGCTAAGGACATCGAAGAAGAAGCTAGCAGAGTTTCCGATACTTATGCAGGAACGTCGGCATATATGGCCCCTGTAAGCTATTATTACTTCTTAGCATGTTTAGGCGGCGTGAGTTAATTATTCAACAAGGAATCCCGCCACAGGCCAGGACTGCCTGTTCAAACGACTGTGAAGTCAGATGTTTGGGCATTTGGAGGTATTGATAGCCCTATGGCTGAGAAGCAATGACTAATCTTAAATAGTAACGATTCGAAACATTACTTCACATCTCCAAAATGCAGCCATAAAAAGTCTGGTGGATGGGTGCTGTAGCCTCTGTGCCGACAATCCTTCGGCATACCGGCTGGAAACATGCTGTGGCCACTGTGCGGGAAGTCCTGAGAAACGCCTCACTAGTCTCCAGGTGTATATGGAAAGTTTTCACATAATGGATCCGGATGCTGACAGTGTCCTCTTCCTTCATGACCGGATTCTAAAGGATCTCGGATGCCGGACTCTTAGCCTCAGGGTGATAAAGCATTTACTTGAAAATGGTGCAGATCGGAATGCTGCTGACGTTCACGGCATTACGTTAATGCATCTCGCTGCGCTCCCAGGTATCTGGAGCGATTCCCACCTGAAACAACTCACCGACATTCTTCTGGAGAATAAGACAAGCCTGACGGTGCCAGACAAGTATGGTTGGACCCCGCTGCATTGGGCGCGTGCCTCGGACTGCATTGACAAAACTGGTCATGTTGCTCGTCTCATCCAAATGGCTGAACACTCAAGCAATCTTATAACCAACGGTCCTTTTAAAGTTCACCCTGATATGAACACCCCCGAGGACATGAAAAGTCATCTTTTTCCAAAAGCTGCGCAGATGGGAAATGTGGGAATCCTGCAGAAACTCGTGGACGTGGTGGAGATAGCTGATCCTGCGATGGTGTTCAAGATGCTTGCTATGTTGCATGTCACTGCAGCGTACTACGAGCAAAATGACGTTCTGAGTTTTCTCATCGCCAAAACGAACCGCGCTCATGTCAATGAATCGGAACACGTGTATGGAACTAATCTTAGCATACAGAGCGGGAATCCACTACATATAGCATCATATTGCGGTCATGAAAGAGTCATCCGGCAGCTTCTAGACGTCGGTGCCGAAGTAAATGCGCGCAGCGGACAATACCAATACGCACTCATCGCGGCGTCTGCAGCAGGGCACCGCCCCATAGTGCAGATGTTACTGGATGAGGGCGCCAACATCAATGCTAAGAATAAAGAAAACTGGACGGCATTAATGTTCGCAGCAGCTAAAGGACACAAACCGGTGGTAGAGCTGTTGCTAGGTCAGAATGGAATTCGGGTGGATTCTAGAGATATTACTGGAAACACGCCGCTTTCTCTGGCAGCCAGTAACGGACACGAGGAAATAGTCGAACTGCTCGCTCAGCAGAAAGGCATTAATGCGAACCAGCTAGACTCCGTATGGCGTCGAACACCGCTCTCGATAGCCGCAGAGATGGGGCATTATAAGGTGGTCAAGATCCTTCTGGACAATGGGGCTCAAGTTGATCTTGCAGACAATGTGACAAAGGACACCCCATTGGCATGGGCGGCAGAGGAAGGGCATGAAAGGGTGGCCCTGTTACTACTCGTACGCGGCGCGAATCCTCATCGGCAAAATTCGATCCGCAAGACTCCGATGGCTATGGCTGGTCAGAAGGGACATGACAAAATCGTGAGAATGATGTCGAGGAAGGGGCCTGACTGAGCGAACCCGTTTTTGCAGGCTTAGTCCATTTTCCATTGTGTTCCGGATAAGCGCAAGAGCCTGTCCTCTGTTGTAAATCGGGGGGTGCTTCGTAGTCGGGTAAGTGCGAGGCAGCTGAAGATATGTACCAACTGGCTCTAGAGCTGAGGGAGAAGCTGCTTGGCCTTGAACACCCGGATACGCTGATGATCATGGATCTCTTTGCAGGGACGCTCGACATTCAGGGCAAGCATGTAGCGGCCGAGGAGATGCACAGACAGGCGCTGGAGCTAAAGGAGAAGGTGTGGGGTCCCGAACACTCGGACACGTTGACGAGCATAAATTCCTTCGCGGGCATACTTAGAGCTCAGGGCAAGCCCATGGCCGCCGAGGGGATGCAGCAGAGAGCACTGGAGTTGGGCGAGAAAGTGCGTATCCCGAGCACTCAGACACGCTGAGTAACGTTAGCAATTGCAAACCTTGCGTACACATGGAGAGCCCAAGATCGGGAGAAGGAAGCCGTGTCATTGATGAAAGAATTTCTGCAACTTGAAGAACTTGTCTTCGGTCTAGAGCGTCCGGCCCTTGCATATTATCTTCACGCGCGGCTTGATTCAGTGGGAGATGGAAGACGATGTCTGAATATGCAATTTTCGCACATGCATTTGAAGCTTCTTGTTACAAGATGATACAGTAATGACTCTCACACTTTGCACAATGCTGGGGATTCTGAAGACAATCTCCACGGTCTAGGCCATATGATGGACCAGCTGAAGTAATTGGTAAATTATCCTATTAGCTGAGTGCAAAGCCTCCCTACTGATCTGGTCTGTACTTAGCTATGCGCGGTTACTCTACTCTGTGGACAAGGATCCCAGTTGTTTAAGTTGGGCTGGGATAAAGTGAGACTGTATGAAGAGGAAACCGATTGTGCAACTAACTGTACGGTTCGCTTCCTGAGACAGCTCCATCTCCTGGCTACGGCATCTATCTGAAGGCCCTCAACATCGATCACAACTTTCGTCGTATCAACTCAAACCAATCATCATCGACAATCACCCTCTACCACATGTGAGAGCTCTTTCTGGAGTCCCTGTGCATCGATCCCGTTCAAAAACGTCATCCACCTCTTGGGTATGCATCATACAAGGGTGACTTCGGCTGCTGTCGCCGCAGAATGCCGGCATACGAGGTTGACCTTCGCAGCAGTGGTAGAGCTTAGCTTGGTGCTTCACGGCGAACTGCGGCGCGCGTGTCGCGTCCGGCGTCGACCGTCAGTGCCGCATACGCGTTCGCATCAGCTGAGTTGAGGTTGCCCTGATGCCCATGGTATTGCTTCAACCGAGGCATCTATGAAAAGTGAAAACGGTAACAGAAGAGTCGCTACAGTACACGTCCCTCTTTCTTGTACACACCCCTCTTTTTCTTGAGCACCTCCCTCACTTTCTTGAGCAAGTCACTCTCTTTCTTGACATGGACGCCGGCATATGATGTGTCCACCTAGCTTGCGAAGAAAACACTGGTGTTGCACCGGGACATGTATCCGATAGACTAGTGGCTCCGGCTATGAATGTTCAGCTCCGCTTCGCTTCATGGATAGAGTGGTTACATTAGAGGCGACTGAAGGGCGCCTGACGTGACGATATCCCGGCCTTTCTTCTTCCTGCGACCCCGTAGACTATCGCCATTGATAGCACGGCCATGTTTTTACTGTCGCTGCCGGTTCTCTCAGTCGTTCGAATCGACATGCGCGTGGACCGTACTCCATTCCGCACTGGGTCCAGGACTATCTCACTGGTATCGGTGAATGGGATACGATTGGATTGTAGCTAAGCTTGCTGCTCTAGTAGCACTGATAAACTTTAAGCCTCAGAGTAAGGGGCGTCCGGATTCTGGCGTATTTAGATGTCGAATATCATACTGGCGTAACATCCCCCCGGCGTCGAGAGAATCGCGCCGTTGCGAGAAAAGCCATAGGTACTTCTGGCCGAAGCCACCCAGGCTCTGTAAATTCATTAAGGTCTCCCATCTTTTGATATCTATCATGTTTTTCAGGTACTCACAAGCACTCGAGACTTGTCCATCCTCAAAATTACAATTACGTTGCCACCCTGTCGCCTTGGTTTCTACTTTCCTAGAAAGCCTCTTTTTGTAGCTTCATATGACCACCTCACCACCGCAAATTCTGGCTCTCGTCCGTCGTAATACTGAAAAATGACCTCTACACGACCATTAGAGCCTCCCTACCCCGTTAAGAATTATTAGACAGCCTTGTGGACGTCCTAGCTGAGTGGTTCAAACATTGTCGCCCTGCAGATTGGTAACTCCAATCAAAGAGCCAAGATCCTAGTAAGCAACAAACGCCACGCAAAAATACATTACCGGGAAGGGGTGCCTCAGCTTCCTGAAGGGGGGTTTCCACTCCGGATATTATACGAGTGATCTCCAGGGAGAGCTAGCATAGCCAGTCTTGCTTTGTGAAAGATCGGAAGCATATGCAATATGCGACTGGGACTATAGTCTCGCTCGAATGCCAGACGCACCAGATCACGCTCGAATGAAGTGTAGCGAGCCACTAAATCGGCAGCTCGTCGTGATACCAGCTCGGAAAATCCGATCGGAAAGGTTGGTGCTAAATGGACGATGCCCTCAGTACGGGTTACGATGCCCTCAAGTTCAACAGCTGGTATATTTCCAGAGAGCACACATCCATGGGTAGATCTAATCCCCACCCTTCCAGGGACTCAGACAGATCAGCGAACAACCTTCCTTAGTTTCCACGCTTTTCGTACACCACCAACCGTAACCTCGGAACACCGTGCTTTGTTCCTTTCAGATCTCACGACGGAGCAAGTAGTAATTCAACATGCAATCTATCAACATCCCCGACGCTCCTTTGCTCTGAATTAAGACGTTGGTTCGCAGCTCATGGTTTTGCTCCCCAGCTTTTGAAAAAGGAAACAGCTTCTTCCTCATCGATCGCATCCGCCATCTTTGCATTAATGTCAAACATATTCGCATTGTGGATTTCTGGCGACCGATCACCACAGGCTGTTCCCACGACCTAAGAATGGTCAGTATTGGCAAGTACACACAAGGGATAATCGAAAGATTCACCATAGGCCGATATCCGTGCTGCATCCGCAAATGACGACGGTATCAACCCCCAACCCTGTTAGTCTTGTATTCATGTCTGTCGCGAAGAATCCGCTTGGATATTTCTTTGGCATCACGATTTCTCCTGGCGCTGGCTCCAAGCCATTAACAAACTTATCAAACCCTGGTTTTCAGCCAAAAGATGCCCGCATCAGACATATCCTCGTTGTCGTATCTGACGGTGGTCCAAATCACGGGAACTCCTCCTTCTCTCGCAGCTCACATCAATCGACGCTACCGATGCCGGGTTGCTTGACGTGTCGAGTGGTGACCCTTTGGTCCAGTACGCTGTACAAACATCGATGATGACCAAAGCAGGCGATTTACCCCATCCGATTCGATTGGCGAAGCCAGAGGTCTTGTAGCTGGAAGCGTCTGGGTGGTCGCTAATAGCCATTGTTAGTCAAGTCGTTGCCGAAGAGGTAGAGAAAATCCCAAGAATGGGGACTCATTTGGTTCTAAATGCCATCGAAGGCCGCACGTCTGTGATAAGAAAACATTGGCTGCGGTTTAACCGGACATTGACCCGATATTCGTAAGCAGCACCAGTTATTGTGATGTGAATGTCTGTAAAATGTGTCCGAGCAATGAGATGGCCCCGAGAACTCGCCCAAAGCCATTAGGTATTGATCGATTCTGTTCTACTGAAGTGTAGGCTGTATAACAAAACAATACGAACACCATGAATTTCTCGAGTAATACCTGCGATTCATGGTTATTGGATTCTGGATCAATATACGAGCCTTGAACCCGCAATGCAATGCACAAGCATTCATGTTTGTGTAAGGGTCAGTTCGCTGTGGCGCACGCGATCACCCTGCCAACGCGTAACTTTCAAGTGAGGGGCCGAAGTTTGGCTAGAATGCGGTGGGTGCCGCTTGACTACGAACTAGAGCAAATGTCCCCAATATTGAACCGCAGAGGTTCTACTTTGCCCTTTCCAAGTTCTCTTTATTCTCCAATAGACAGCCTTTCTTCTGCTGCCATCGTATGCCATAGCTGTGTGTCGGAAATGAAAAAAAGACCTACCCCATGGGATTTCTCGGCAAGCTCTGGGTTATAGGAAGTTAGATAAGGCCATTACAGAGCACAATTTAGTACGCTACAATTTTTTTCGATGAAGGAAAGATTATCTGATTGTGTCCAAAGCATTTCTGTTGAAACGAAGGAGTAAAGATGGTGTGTTAAACTATCCAGCGAATATCAGAAGTCGGCCTCCCCGCGGCGCATTTGCCTGCAATCAAGCAATGCCCTCCGACTTTTCGAAACTCTTCTCGGCTAGATTCAAGTCTCCAGGAGGACTGTCAGGATCTTGACCCGTGAGATTGACTTCGAGTCCTTCCTCCGCCAATGCTTGCTCCTGCTCTAAGGTGAGGTCGTGGATATCAAGTGTGATCTTGGGACCAGTGAACCTGTTTGTAGGAATTAGCAACTGTTAGTCCCGGCAAGCGAAGTTCGAACTCACCACTTCCGTGCATCGATAAAGTAATACAGCAAGGCGCCGCCCCAGACCGCGGAGTTGATCACAACGGTATAGTTCATGACCTGCGGTGTGGGATCCGGTCCACCAACAGGCATCATGCTCAACAGAATGCCGAAGCACAAGAAGATGATGGCGACGATGGCAATGGGCACCGAGGCTCTGCCGGTGTAGAAGGGGCCAGGATTGAACTTCTTCTGTCCCCACATGATGCGGCAGAAGATGGGCATGCCGTAAGCGAGATTGTTGCCGGCAACGGCGAGCGAGAACAGCGCCTGCGCGGCCGCGCTCGCGATGAGACAGAGAAGACCCAGGATCAGCGCGAGACCCACGCAGCCCCATATGGTGCGCAGCGGGATGTAACCGAAGCGTTTGGAGATGGGACGGAAGAAGCTGGCAAAGGGCAGAGCACCATCGCGTGAAAAGGCCCACGACTGCCGGCTCGCAGCCACGAGGATGGACAGGCCCATGAGGAACTGATTGATGAAGAGAAGACTCATGAGTGCCAGGGCGCCGTGCTTGCCGATGGCATTGTAGTAGATCTGTGCCATGGGCTGGCCGAATGGCGTCGACAGGATGCTGCTGTAATCGTCGGTCATGCAGGCCGCGATCACGATGCAGATGATGAAACCGAAGAGCCAGCATGAACCGATGGCCATCAAGATGCCGGTTGGTACTGCCTTCCTGCAGTTCGATGCCTCTTCCGACATATGAACGCTTGGAAGCGATTAGCTCAGGCCGATCGATTGCGATAATTGAACCTACCAGCTGTCAAACCCTCCAATGGTCCAAATCGGGCTCAGCCAAGCTAGGAACCAGGCCCAGCCTGTAGGCCAAGTCGTTAGGTTCGCGGTTTGCCCGAAGATATATGCCGCATCGTGGCGAGTGTTCCTGTTACCAATTGGGAGAGCAATGATGGTGGCAAAGATGAGGACAAAGTTGAAAACGACGAATACAGTCTGCAGCTTGCCCATGATCTTTGAGAGTGTAGACGCAAAGACGCCATGGAGGATGACGATGCCCAAGAACACGGCATACGTATCACCGTTTGTCGGAGTCCAATTCCCGTCGCGTGAAATGACAATCAGCGAGAGAAACATAAGAGCACCTCCATAGTCGATCGAGCAAAGACCGCCGACCAAACCAAGAGTGTTGGAATATCCGACCAAGAAGCTGAGCACATTACGGTACTTTGGTGAGGCAAAATAGTGAGTCCACCAGTATAGACCGCCTGAAGTGGGCATAGAGCTTCCGAGATCCGCCATGGCAGTGCCAACGACGAAAATGAATCCCGCGGCAACGAACCATCCCTGTGGCCAAGCGTCAGCGAAACATTCGATGGCATTCAAGGTTAATGGGAGCTATGTCATACCCACACAAGACCAACGGGTCCTGCGGGAATGCTGAAAGCCAGAGTACTCGCAATTGAAGGCATCAGTCCCATAATACTGAAGGCGATGCCGAAGATCTCGATCAAGGTGAAATTGCGACGTAGTTCTTGCTTATATCCAAGCTTGGCTGGGATATCGTTAGCTTCCGTAGTGGTCTTTGAGTGAGAATGTCGGAGTGTATTCCCCTACCCAGAACTTCGGCGTCATCATGGCTGGACAAACCCGCTGCCACGAGTTCATTGTCCGCGATAGAACCTCGTCTACCTTCTGCTGCCTTTTCAGTCTTCTCGGTGCTAGACATTCTCTCCGCGGGCTATCCTAAATCTCTTGGATACGTCGTAGAATTAAACAAAAGAGTTAAGGTCCGAGGTGTGTTGAGTAATGACACCGCATAGCGTCGATCCTGGGAACGCCATCCATCTTTATCGCACATTAATGATTCAGCCTTTCAAAGCTGCGTCTTTCCTGCACCCACCGCAGTGGCGTCCTCTAAATCCGCCCCCGTTTGCGGTTCCGTCACTGGTATGGTTGGATATGCATGGGTAGCGTGATGGGATCCTATCAGCGAATGGAAGGGCAGTATGCATCGACGTACGATGATAAGGGCCGAAAGCTCCGGGTAATCGTTGTTTCGCATGGTTCTACACAGGATCCGCCAGTGTAACAAGAGATAGGCACAATGTATTAATCGGAAACGCTTTGATATGGCGTTGACCGGTAATGGCAACGATGATTTAAAGATCTCACCCTTCGTTGTGTGAAGTGTTGCAACTCAAACAGGAAGGTCGAAGTACCGAATGGCCTGCTAATCGATACGAGCTAGGTCGTCACTAAAGCGGCTTCGTCGTGGGGAAGTCCAGGATTCTGGCAGCAGCATTTGTAAGTGGGTGATCTCTAATGCCCTTCGGCAAACTTTGAGCTAATATTGCCCTGTCGTTGTTTCGTGATCATTCATGGCCAGACTACCTTACAATCTTACATAGTTCGGCAATTACACGGACTAATCAGAAAAAGGGAAGCTGTCGCGAACGACCTGTTGAAGCTCGCCATTTTCACCGACTGCCGGACTTACGGAACCACGCGAGGATTAAGAGGGCGCCGTCGCCGTGGGTCACATTAACGTTGTTAATGTCCGTTGTTAGTAGGAAAACAGCTGTGCCGTGGCTGACGTAGTCTAACTCCGTGAATGCCCCAAAGAGCAATAAAATCCACGACTACTGAGCTTGTCTATTCGATCGCGTCTTTCTATGATAGTTGATGCTTCTATAGCTATATCAGAAATCCGTAGTTCGCTTCAACCTCCAGTTAATATGTGAGCAGATAACACATTATTAAGCTGATATTGAAAACGGACATCCTCCCCTCTTCACGCTGAGTAACTTAGCTTTGGTTGCTTCAAATTCCATCAGACCCTTGCCTGATAAACTCCTTGGACCAATTTCCTGAATTAAGTACCCGTCAGGAGCAAAATCCCGTCCGTTAGGAATTGGCCGTCCCATCAGCCACTTGATCCAAACCTGCAGTGTATTTCGATTCCACCATGTATTCTCGTAGTACCAAGGCTCGGACTCGAACGTCAGGCGATGATATCTGCCGTTCTTGTCTGGCTTGTCTGAAAGCAACCTCTGGACCATGAATGAGGACCTCGGCAAGAAGGTATACCTCAGCAATATCTTTCTGATGGCGAAGAACCAGTCGACACAGGCTTGAAAACGTGGCGATGGTGGATCATACATCATAGCCTTCCTGAGCCGGTGTTCCATCAAAGCGCTGCTCAGATTGCGACCGAATCCAAACCAACTGCTGGGCAAGTCATAGACAAGCATCCTCACGGTTTCGTTCCCCGTGGTGTGATTGTATGTGCTCGGAACCATGGCGTGCTCCTCGTACGCCGTGCTCCACGCCTCGAGTTCCTCGAACCAGTGCAAGCCATCTTTCCAACCAGTTTTGCAAGACGCCATGACTTCATACGAAATGCCTTGGGCGTCGCCGATCGACTTCCAGAATGTTGCGATGGCGCAGACCTCCATGGGCGTCATTTCGCGCCATTCATAGCGTTTCACCCATCGGACAGGCTCCAACGCAAACAGTGACAGTGTATAGAGCATGTCGTCGTTGCTGATGAGGCCTTGCTTCTGGTAGACTCTGTACCATATCAGCAGGGAATATAGTGCTTCGAACAGCAGCGATGGCTTACGAGTGGATGTAATTCATCCTGGAGATGGCTTCAATCGTCCTTTGGTCCTCCGGTGCATGCGCAAGGAACTCACCAATGAGCACGGCGGTATCCACAAGTCTCTACATGTGTATTAGCATTGACACAATGTGTTCTTTGTTCGCACGCGTGGTGCAAGCACGAACCTTCGGAGTACATTTCCTGTCACTCAGCTGCTTTGTTTGCACTAGTAGCTTACTGATGGATGGAATTCCGTAAGTTCGGAACAGCGCAAAGCTTAAGCTCAGGGCCATGGTGAATGGGAACTCGCATGTGAATAAGGTGCGTTGGATCTCGTAGGCATGGTTGGCCGTCATTTTCGCGAACGAAATGCGATCTTTGTATGGGTATCGTGCCCAAAGGTACCACTTTCGTGAGTAGCGGAGTGCCTGACAGAGAAGGAGGTAGGTCGCGCTGGCAAGGACAACATTTCGTGTGTTGAATTCAACGTGGAAATTGAGCAGCAAAGGAGATAGTAGTGAAACCATATTCGATAGATGCGAGAAGATGGTAGACTTTCCGAAATGCAGCAGATAGTAAATAACAGAAACTTTGAAGACGTCGACTTGAGATCTTTTTGGTATCTCACTACAGCACTGGCCAACGCTCGTATACGGAAGGAGCACGCCTCCCTTCCAATACAGATATCTGCTCCGGATGAGCGGACTGTAAGGAATGAGCAAGAGATGCTTTCGCTTTTTTCATGTATTAGCCGTATCCGAGGTTGTGATATTGCCCATGAAAGGCTTTCATATTAAGGAAATGAGGTCAGCTGCCCCTAGCCACACGTTAGTCATTATGATTGGACATCTTCGCGATCGCATACCCTAATGTTTAAGCTCGGTCACCATGGCGGCTGCGGTATTGGCTCAGTCAGTGTAACCGATCAGTATCGCTGTGTGCTCTAAGGATATGTCGACTTAGAAGAAAGTGAAGTGAAAGTCAGTAGTCGGAGAATTCGATGCGTCGTTGGAGAGAGACATAAAATCTGATGCGGTGATGGAACCCTCTATTGGGTTTGTTGAACCAGCTAATCGTGTAGAGGCTGTAGGTGGCTCATCCTGCTAAATTACACAGAGGTACGCTATCTGATACACACCCTGCTGGCTGAGGGAGCCCCCTGGATGGAGCTGTGGGTGGTTGGACAACGCAATGGCTGGATAAACTTCAGCATGTTTTAGCGAATATTTTTGGATATAAACGCCTCACACTATGACTGAAGTACGGGGATCCGTATTTTAGTATGGCGGTAAAACTACAAATATCAAGCCATTCGTTATATGTGGTTTTCGAATGGTTGAAATTGATCTAGATTTACTTCATCTAGCTTGGGTATTCATTCCATTACGCCAGTATTCGTTGAGCGGCGTATCTAATCCTTCGCAGCCCAATCAACCAAGCCATTTTTCCGACGCCGTGATAATGCTCGATCGTTGAAGATCGGATGAGCCATCCACAGCAACGGCCCAGCAGCCCATCGCCCACCGAATCGCTCACATTTTGACTACCACAGGCTGCCCACCTCTGACGCGTCCTTCGCATACGTCTTCTTCGGGAATGGGTAGCTGGGGCCCAGCTCCTGGATGCCGAGGCGGGCGAGCCACTGGCCCATGTCGACAGCGGTATCCAAGTCCTCGCCGCGCACGATGCCGGCCACGAAGCCGCCGGCAAAGGCGTCGCCGGCGCCGTTGGTGTCGCAGATCTGGTCCTTGGCGATGACGTGGACGGGAACCTCCTTGATAGCGACTTTGCCGCCGACGGCGTCGGCGGTGGCCACGATCGTGGGCTCGGTGCCCTGCGTGATGATGACGGTGCGCGGGCGCGCGGCGTTGGTCTTCGGGAGGCCGACGAGGTGCGTCGCGATGGCGCGCGGGTCCTTGGTGTTGAGGTCGTGGCTCTCCGCGTAGGCGAGCGCTTCGGTCTCGTTGCCCAGCAGGATGTCCGTCAGTGGCAGCGTCTGGTCCAGCGGCTCCTTGAAGAACTGCGCGATGAACGGCGCAGAGATGTTCAGGATGAACGGCTTGTTCGTTGCCGCAGCGTGCTCCGCCAGCGCCGTGATCGCGGGCACGCACACCGTCATGTGGTACCCACCTACGTAGAAGAACTTGGCTTGTTCCACCAGCTTCCAGATTTCGGGCGACTTCAAGTGCTCGACTTTGTACTCGTTTGCGGCCGCGAGATCGGTGCAAAGGCTGCGGTTGTTACCCGTGATGACTACACCGCAGCGACCTGTTGGGTGCGTTTCGTCTTCCAAGTATTCGACACGCAGGCCTGCCTCTCCACAAGTCTTCCGCAGTGTCTCAGCGTACTTGTCTTTACCCACAGCACCGATGAACACTACACTGTCTGGAGGAAGGATGTACTGTGCGCCTCGAGCGGTGTTCTGCGCGGCACCTCCGGCAATCAGTTTCGCATCATGATGGTTGAGAAGATCTTCGTAGAGGCCCATCTGCTTTGGCTCGGCAAGGATTGCGTCGTTGGCTTTGAGGCCATACTTGTTGAGAAGTTGCTCGTCTCTGTGCATGGACGTGTTAGTACGGGCTCAATGGGAGAAGAGCGAAGTTGTTGAAACGCTAGAAGCTGTAAGATGCATTCTGAATTACAATAGTTCATAATCTGCAGTAATTGAGAGTCGATGTCGTGCTGACATTGCTGTACAATCACAATCTCACGATCACGAATTGCCAGCGTGTTTGAGAGAAAATATGCAGGGAAACAGACATACCCTTTCCCTTGAATATCCAACAGCGGATTCTCTAAGACCAACAGCTCGAAATTGCCTCCTGGAGCCATTCTGATTGGTGTGTTGCGTATTGAAAGTGTCCTACGCTGAATTGACGATGTTCGAAGGAATTTTGGTCGAGCCAAGATGGGTAGACGCGGAAGCCGTTGCGGCAAGCGAGTAAGCACGGAATAAGACATCGAATATCAACTCACCACACTATCCCCTGATCTTAGCTAGGACGACAATAGTTCGAAATTGAATTGGGAAGATTAATTGGTTTTTGCAATGGAGAATCGGCGAGCGAATCTTTCAGACTTAATGACGCAGACTGCCATAAATCTTGTTCGGCCTAAAGCGTGTGATTCTTTGTCACTTCACAAGAATTGTAGAGAGATATCAGGCACGGTAAATGTGAGGAGGATTGAATATATTATCACCTGATTCCATCCAAACCCTACCTAAGTGCTAGTAACCACTAATGGCTTTCATCTAAAGCCATTGATCCGCCAGCCTTTCTCGCCAGCTTGCCATTATTTGCAAGCCCACGCTTTTCCCTGTCCACCGTTGCAGATCAGAAAAACTAAAACAAAGCGCCATAAAACTCCATCCGACCGTTCAATTCCAGGCCGTCCGTCGTTTGCTAGCCATTGTGCCAGCGCGTTCCAAAATCATCACGTTCGGGTCATCAGCCCCGATAATGTATGCTGCAGCATTATGCACAATTGAAAGAGACCCAAGCTCATCCTAAGACTCCGCAACAACTCAAGCCAAACCCAAGGAGTCGATGCGACAATGAGAAAGTCTAGATTGTATGCAGAGTTGACTAGAGGTCGAACCGCGAGGTCAAGTTTGATATCCGGCTAACGGTGAGGTCAAGCTTGGCCACCGTCTTCTCGAGGCGCTCTTGTAACCGCTTGTTGTCTTCCTCGGTGATGAGGACGAGCTCGAAGTGCGGCTTCTCGCTGAGGTCGATGGTGGCGGGTTCGGATGGTTCGCAGACGGTTGAGCGGCGAGTGTTGGCGTATAGGGCGACCGACTCGTCATCCTCAGGGAAGTCCCACTCTTTCTGCTCCTCGACCGGATCATTGGCCTTGACAGGAGCGGCGGGAAGGTCTTCCTTGATGGTGGACGGTGTCTCAATTTCTGGGTAGCTGGCCTTCTCTCCCTCGACGCAGGGCAGCGCAGGCTCTCCCTTACCGGAGATGGCGGTTAGGTCGAGAGGCTCCGGCTCAGGGACCTCCAAGACGGCGAAGACTTGTGGTTGCTGGAACATTGGGAGACCGTGTTGTTGCTGCATGGTCCAGTTGCCGTTGCCACCGAGGTTGAGTGAAGCAAAGTCAAGCTGCGGCTCTGGGACGAGGGCCATACCGACGTGCTGGTTGCGTTGCTGTGGGAGGAATTGCTGGCTGGCAGAGTACGGGTCAACATCCTTCTGCTGCTGCTGCTGTGCGGGAACTGCAGATCCAGCCACCTTGGACAATGAATCGGCTAGAGCTGGGTCTCGAGATAGCTCGTCAAGAAAGGGATGGAATGCTGGGTGTCGGAGCAACTTCTCGGCCAGGTTGCGGAATCGAGCGTTTTCTTCCGTCAAGGCGCGGTTCTGCAACTTCAGTTCGTTGGCTTCTTGCTGCTTGCCAGCGAGTTCACCTTCGAGTTGTGAGATGTATTCTGTTCGAGTTAGAATTTAGACTTAACCATTGGTGATGAGACTCAATTACGTACCCTTTCTTCGTGAGCGGAATGCGCGAGCGGAGACTTTGTTGCGAAGTTGACGGCGCTCTTTGCTGGAAAGCTTCTTGCCTTCTTCAGAGTTGAGGAGGCGCTCATCATCATCCATGTCGTCGTCGTCCTTCCTCGTCTTGACCACGTGAGGAAGCACGTTGCCAGAGTTGGGAGACATCGAGTCGCCAGCGTAGGTGCTGTTCTGTCGAATCTGGTTGACAACGCGAGCAATGGTTTCCTCGGTGCGAGGATCGGCCAGGTGCGATGCAGAGCGGCGGGAGTGCTGGCGCTGTTGCTGCTCGGCCTCACGCTGTTTCTGCTGCTGCTGCTGTTGGATGAGCTGCTGCTGTCGTTGCTGCTGAGCCTGTGCCTGCGCCTTGGCGAGAGCGGCTTGCTGCTGGTGCATACCAGGGTAGAAGCGGATGTTGGCTGGAGCTTCTTCTTGCTGAGAGATGGCCGAAGGGTCAACAAAGTCGTCGGCTCCGGAACCTTCGCCGGGAGGGTAAAAAAAGGCGGGAAGGGCCGAAGATGAGCCGAAGTCGACCTCACCCATACTGTCGAACATGTCGAAGTTGTCGAGACCGGTGTTGCTGAAGCCGAAGCCCTGGCTGGAAGAGTCGGACAGTGCACGCAGGCTGGCCATAGATCCCGTTGGGATGCCGGTCTGCTGTTTGAAGCGAGCATACTCGTGGCTCGGCGCGACCGGCGTCTGGTGGTCGTCGGAGACGTCAAGAGGCACAATGGTCGAGGTCGGGCTCGTCATGGCGGACGGTGCCTGCGAAGTCAAGGTTCTGGAGGCGGCTTGAGGAGATGGAAGGGCATTGAAATCGACCCAGTTCTCCAGATCGGCCGGGTCAAGGCACTGATTCGAGGGTTGCTGTGTGAAGCTCATGGCTGCGAAGTGTGTAGAGGCCATAGGTGAAGCTGGCAGGTCAGGAACGAACTAAGTGTTCTTTTATCGGACGTGGATCGTATTCAGACGGGCGCAGCGCCTCAGGAACTGGAGATTGCAACGGTGTCTCTTTGGTCCGTATAGGTCCGTATGGTGCAGAATGTTGCTGCCTGAATGCTTAGGGAAATGCCGCAGGCTTTGGGGACGCGTAAGCCGATCAGCTGCTTATCCGCGGTTGGTGGTGAACGAGCGGAGAAGAAGCAGACGCTGCCGCGTGAAGAGGAGCAATGTTGTCGAATGTGAAGATGGCAGGTGTTGATGTTTGGATGTAGAGATGAAGGGAAAAGGAGAGCAGAGGGAATTGCGTCGCTTCTATTCTTTTTCTTTCGCCGTCGAGGAGCCGGGACTGAGACGGGACCTGGAGGGAGGCTGTGCTCACTGGGAGCTGCGACCGATGCAACGCATCAGGAGCAAGGGCAAGTCCGACCAGGCCTACTGCAGCAAAAGATTCGCACCATTCGCGAGCCAGCCAATAGCTTGGCCCTTATCGTTGCTCTGCCCAGCTTTTCTCAAACGCTGTCTCAAGTATCCAGTACATCTTTAACGCCCTCATTTCCTCTGCGGAAAACATCAATCAAATGTGAACCCTCGAGGGTATGGGAGTGTCCAATTCATCAGAGCCGAAACCCTAATTGCTTTGTTTCCGATTTTGCGCCGCTTAGTGGCTTCTTGCCATTATAATCGAAGACGAACTGATGACATTTTTGTGTACTGTGTACCTCGCGGAGTGTGGAGGGCTGCTAATCTTGGAAGCAAAGCGCCCTGGCGACGTAATCCGGACCCCATCGGGAAGGGATGCGAGGGAGCAAAGAAAGAGCCGAGACGCCGCAAGCCATCATCCACAACGAGTTTAGGGCAGTACAAGTCTCAGCAGAGCCAGCTACCGGAGCCTCCGACGTCCCGGGCTCCGACCCAGCGATTCAGGCGCTCTGGTTGGCTCACTGTTGGCGAGTGCAGTTGCGGTTGAGGTACCCGATTGTGGCTGCCATCTGTCTTATTCCACGCACTTTCTACGGTCAAGCCACACCCGATTTTCTCCTTGGCGGCTGCGCTCAGCCTCCACCCTCAGCTGCCATGCGTGTTCCATCCCATTCCAGACTATGATCGGATGTGCTTTTACACTGGCCATCCTGACAAGTACTTCTTTTCTTCCCAGCGCCTCGCTGTGCTAAGAGGTATAGTAGTCGCGTACTCTGCCCACTTCAGGCTTCCAAATCTTCCACCGGGTAACAATCCGCACCACAAGCATAGCCTACCGCTGCTTCTCACTCCTGATCTCATCTTTGAGACTTGAATGAGCCCAGAAATCTCTTCACGCTGCATGTCTTCATCGCGGCCTTTCCGTGTTTCTATAAACCAATGGCTTAATAGGGTTCTGCAAGTATCATAGCATTCAGAGCCTTCATCCGGCTATCCAATCTCAGCTCTCCCATTACACTTCACTCGCTGCTCGTTCCACTGCCACACCACAAAACGTGACCGTCCCTGGCCAAACCTCCGACACGTAGTGCACCGGCTGCCATGGACGGCTGCCGCCCAAAGCTATCCCTGAACCACGCAGAGCAAAAAACATTGCCGGTTCCGTCGTCATAGCAGCCGCTCAGATATGGGTTCGGCGAGTGCCGTCGTCTCACGTCGCTGGGAACGGCGGGTCCTAAACGCCAGACGTGACACGCGTATCTCTATCTTTATAGTTTCTGAACTCCCGCTCTCCACACACGCACCTTGTGGAACCACCGCGGCGTCCGCCAGCGTTGCGCGTAGAAGTTGCTAATATGGCACTATCTTGCCTTGTGGGACGTGGTGGGAGCGTGGCAGCCGTGCTGTGGGACCCGCGTCGCCCTCTCTGACGGCTGGCGTATTTTTCGCTCCTGAATCGGTCCTTTGCTCCTCTTCTATGGGCTGGGATGGCGTTTTCAACGGCCTAGCATAAAGGAGATGTGGAGTGACCCGAACTCCCAAGTGGAGAGCTGCTTCGGACGAGGCTGTCATTGGTGAGCTCAATGGAGGCTGAGTGTCTACGTCGTCAGGAGAGCAGTTTCAATAATGGAAAGAGGATATCGTTCAATCCGGTAAGAGGTCCTGACATGCTTGAAACTCCAATGGCTTTCCGGGAACGCTTGACTTCATACTGGTCAAATCCTGGACCGGCGCTTACTATACTGGAAATGCCGTGCCATAAAGGATTCTTCTCCTGATTTCTTGAGAGTTCTGACGAGGAATTGATACTCCTGTCAGAGCAAAGAAACATATGAGGATAGTCATCTCAATGCAGCATGCATCTACTTCGGGTACAAGAAACTAGTGATAACCTCCTTCGGTCTTCCGCAGTTAAATGTTGACATCACCATTAAGCGATCAAAGGTTTCGTCATCTGCAAGCGAGAACGACGTGTTAATAATTATTTCCTTTTGCTGTCTTCGTCACTACTTTGCGAGAAGATATGATGAGCCGCAGATTTGGACATTGTACTGCTACTGCGCTTTATGGTCTCGAACTCCATTTCAAAAGGCCACACTCAGGTTCTGTTACTCATGAATAATCAATGCTGTCAAAACGCGTCGCCAAACACTATGCTCTCTAACCAACTACCACTTCAATGCAACCTCTAACCACAACCATATATACACCCCTCAATATCCAGCAGGCTCCTTCTGCGTGGGGAACGCATCGCCGCCCAAATTCTCGTGGCAGGCCGCCTTCCAGTTCGGCGGCGTGAACTTGTCAACGATGGCCTTGAAAGCCTCAAGCGTACAGAAGCTGGTGTCGCCGGGCAAGTGGTTTGGCGGCGCAGCGCAGCCCGGCACCCGCACTACCTCATCGTTGTAGCGCACGCGCACGTAGAAGCCATCGAGAGAGCGCGCCTCGTCCGGCGTCAACCTCGACAGCGGTTTGCGCGCGTTCGCAGCCGCCGCCGCAGCCGTCAAGGTCGACGGGCCGCGCTCGGCAGCGCCGAACAGCGCTGTCCACAGGCTCCAGCTCTTCGTCGTGCTGCCGCCGATTTGCGCTGCGGGCGCCGCTGAAGAGCCTTCCTCGCCGGGGAAGTTTCGCGGAAGCGCAGTTGCGGGCGCGGTCAAGGAGCGGCGCTGAAACAGCTCGATGGCAACGTGACTGGTGTACTGAGGCCAGGACTGGCCGTCGAAAGCGCCGAGCGAGGTGAGCAAGCCGGCAAGCGTGGTATCGTGGCAGCCGCTGAGGGCGAGGCGGATGCGGCGCTCACCACCTCTACCTCTGGCCAGCCCCCCATCCTCGCCGCCCACCTCCGCGATGCCATCCGCCGGTGACGCCTGCGCGCTCGCGACCAGCCGGCCCACCACGTCGCCCATCAGCGCGCCCACCCCCAGCATGCGGTACTCGCGCGACTCCGCGTACCCGCTGAACCACTCCTCCACGCTGACACGGTCGATGATGGCCAGCGCCTTCGCGTCGTAGAACTCCTTGGGGAGGCGCGTCTGCGGGCCGTGGGCGAGAGTGGCGTTGATGGTGTCCATGATGCCGCTGAGGCGCGGCTTGGAGTCGACTTTGACCACGGGGCTGGCGTCCGGCATCCAGCGGCCGATCTTGGCGTTCAGGTACGCCATGTCCGGCGAGTCGTTCCAGCGGTCGGCCGTGCGCTGCGCGAACGCCCGCGCCAGCTGTGCGAAGCGCCGGCACGACCCTTCGTTCGGGTACAGCGTTTCGTCGGCGGGCGTCCGCGTCACGATCGTCGGCGGTGGGAAGTCCGCCGTCCGCGATGACGGCGGGTACAAGCCCCAGAATGCTTGCTGCATCGATTCGAGCGCGCGCGGAAGAGGTGTCGTGCGCAGATACATCATGTCGCTATCGCTGATAAGTGGTGGCATGAAATGCAATTGGTCGACGTAGAGATGTCGAAGACGCTGACCGAGCGCGAGCGTTGTTTCGCGCCCTCGGTCGGTCAGTTCACCGGGATTGCAAATTGCGTCTGCTTCATTTTTGGGACCGCTTGAAATGACTGCAGAAAATACGAGCAGCTACTCAGCAGAGAAGAACTGGCTTTCATCAGGTTCAGAAAATACGTACTCGGAGCATCATTGTCACCAAACGTCTCCAGGCGACGCCGCCACTTCATCTCATCCCATTCCGACGAATCGGTTTTGGTCATAATGGTACTGGTAAATTGGCGAGCTGCATTACAATAGGGCCAATACGGCCGTAGACCAGCGTTCATAAAACGAGAAGAAACCGGCGAACGTTCACCGTGGCGAAGAAGCTATGAGTCATGTAAGTTTGAGAAGCAGCCTATGTTGAAAGACAGATGGGAGAAACCTAGAAGAGTGGAAGGCGAGAAACAAGAAAACCATCGTCCAGAGAGACTTGGTCAAGTCTTACAATTTGTACCAAGTGCAATTGAAGTTCTTTCGGATACAGCTTCTCTAACTCGTCCTCCGAGTACGGAGCTCGCGGTTGGAGGGAGGCCATTTCGGATAGATAGTACGATAGTGTTAATTGGAAAAGGGTTCTGATCAAATTAACTTTGCGTCACAGCGGTAGCTGGACGCAGCCTTCTTATACCACCATCTTGGAAGTTTTTTAATTTTGGATCCTCACCGAGGGGAAGGTGAGGTTTATATAGTACCTAGTAGTGCGTCATAAATTCGGTAAGCCACTTGCGTTAACTCCGAAGTGGTGGCTGGCTTAAGGCTTCAAGGCTTAGATGAGACCCCAACCTGTCGAAGCATCGAAAACTCGGCATCGACAAATCTCACCATGACCCTTACCAATTGATCTAAGGCAGATCATGGTATTGCCATACGTCTGCAATGAGTGTCGGCGATCCCTTTTGCGACATACAACGGCCCTTGGTCGCGCTCAATGGGCAACGCGAGCCTACTTCACCTCCTTCACCTCCTTCACCGACTCGGTAGCGGAGATTCTTCCTCAGCGGCAAAATGATCCTTCACAGCGCCGTCGAGAATCAAAAGGACGCATTCCCGAACGACCGTTGCAATCGGATGCCTTGGATATCCGACTCAATGAACTCTTTGCGTACAAAAGGCAACCATCGCAGCCGGGGGGACGAGGACGGTATTCGCAACACTCAGAGGAGCCACTAGAGGAAAAGCTTGGAAATGCTGCAAGTCTTAAAGATGTTTCCCATCTTCAAGCAAATCTGGAGCCGGATGGACAGGGACCTTCACAATCCGAGAAGATAGACTCTCTTGCCAAAGTGAGGAGCAGAGCTGGTGTGAGCATCGAGGACACCGTGTCGAGAATCCTCAATGCACCTTCCCATGATCCAAGCAATGTGACAAAGTCTCAGTGGGTGCAACCTGTTTCAACACAACCAGTACAGCGATCACAGGCTGAACCTGTCGCCGCCAAGTTGGATGCGATTTTGCTTGACGAGTCAAAAGACGCATTGGACGCATATAAGTTCTTCGCCCGCAAATATCGCCACAGGAACATTCTAGCCCTCCAGAAACCAGCACTGCAAGACCGAAGTCTTCTCTTGAAGGGAGCCGTCTTCTCTCGCCTTTTGAGAAACGTAACTGTAGCTTGGTGTCATGCGCAAGAGCTCGACGAAAGCAGTCTACCATCACCATCGCAGCTGCTCTCGCGATTGGCATCGCTTCGTGTACACCGCCCGGAGCATGTCTTAGATTCCTTGTGGATTCTCATGCATAATCTGTATAAACAAAATATAATCGATAGCCAGGACGACCCGTCTCCACTGGAGTATGAAATCCTCAAACTTTGGGCACATCTCTTCAAGTATTTTGGATTGAGCTCGAGGAATGCGTCAATTCACTCAACTTCTGACAGATCATCTCAAGTCCTTGACATATCAAAAGACCGAGAAGCTGAAGACGAGTTTGAGCTAGTGAGCGGTCTGATGAGGTGGCCTGTTAAATCGGCTGAGGCTTTCACAGTCGACTGGAGCAGTCTACCTAAAACGTCAACACTTGTCTTCATCTTATCTAACGGTGCAAGAGCCAAGTCGGTATCATCAAGGCTGCGAAGCTGTATTTCGATCCCATCAGAACACATTGCGTCATTAGGAGCCGCAGCTCTAGCGACTTTTGACCACTTCTCCCACCGTGTTGCCAGCCATTCCTTAGATGACATTACTGAAGATGTGGAGCCATTCGTGAAGTTCATGGCCCATGTCGTGTATCGGTCGGATGTCTTTCTTTCTGTAAAGGCGTTTGAGGAGCAAGCGATGCAAGCCGGCGTTGACGAGGCTGTGGTACGAGAAGCAAGCAACCGAATGCGCGACTATCCATTGCAGGAAGAGCTGTTTGTCGCAAGCTCCCTCGGCGTAAAGGGAGCTCGAGCCCTCTCTCGTGAATCTCTTGAAGCGTACTTTACCTCGAGGCTGGGTAAAGCACTTGAAAAGTCGAATCTCCAAGAAGTTCTTCGTCTTTGGGATCACGCCACAAGAGCATACAAGAACATATCGGATCATGAAAAGGGCGCTGCTCTATCTCTTGCCGATAGTGAAGAGGATGCCAACGCGGGTGCATTACCATCGAAGCTTTATTCGTCCTTCTTGCATACCCTAACGGGGCTTGGGCGGCATGATAGTGCCGTAGAAGTGTGGAATTACATGATACAGCATGGCACTAAACCTACTACGCATCAATACAACGCTATGATGCAGGGCGCTGTCAGGCAAAGAGATGCAGAAGCACCTGAGCGGATATGGCGAATGATGATCAACTCCGGCGTTGATATAGACGTCTCCTGTTGGAACACCCGCGTACATGCCATGGCGCTGAGTGGCCGAAGTGTGAACGCAATAGGATTGTTGGAAGAAATGAGTGATTTGTGGAAACGTTCGCAGCTGTCGCAAGGCAAAGAAGCAAGCTTCGAACGGCCAGCGAAGGCACATTCAGTTCCGGCTGCTGTCCAACCTTCGGTTGAGACATTCAACGCCTGCGTCACTGTCTTTGCTCGCAAAGGCAGAAGAGATCTCATTCAACGGGCGTTCGCCTGGGCCAACCGTGAAGGTATCAAACCGGACCACATCACTTTCAACGCACTGATTAGTCTTGCTCTCCGGGCGCACAATGTTCCCGATGCCATGAAACTTTTCGGACAAATGTTGCAGCAAGGTGTCGCTCCCGACGACGCAACGTTCGCCATCATTCTCAACGCCCTTTTCCGTTCCGTTACCATTCAAGCCATGACACCTCAGGAGCAAAAGAATCTTGTCAAGGGTATGCTGGAAGGCATATCAGAGCTCGGGCTCGGAACAGGAAGCACGGCGAATCATGTGTACGCTATGTTTGTGGATCGACTGCTGAAGGACCATGGGAACATGGAAGGAGCACAGATGGTTATCAGCTTCATGCGAGAGAAGGGCGTCGTCATTACTCCGCACATCTACACGTCCCTTATGACGCACTACTTTCAAGGCAGTGACGAGCCAGATTTCATGGCAATTGAGAACTTATGGGCGAAAATGAGAAGTGAAGGCGCCGCGATGGATCACCTTTTCTTCGACCGAATGGTGGAGATGTACGCTCGTGTGGGAGAGATGGGCCATGCTCTCATGTTTTTAGGTCGCATGAGCAATCAGGGTTGCAAGCCTAGTAAAAGTGCGCTGATGGAGTTATTGGAAGCGCTTATGAGGCAAGGACAGTGGGACAGAGTACGGGAGCTGGTCACCGATATCAAAGAAGAGAAAGGTCTTGTAAAGGGAGGGATCAAAGTGAATGTGAGGCCAGGCTTTGAGAGAAAGTTTTGGCGCTTCATTGAAGACGTAGAGAATGAGATGGAATTCATGTACGGCAAGTCGGAGAGTCAAGCAAACAGCGCGGCCATGAAATCCAGCAGTGTTGCAGGCATCTCTGTTGAATAGGTAAGAGAATGTTATACCCTGTATCCTAAGCCTGGAGATACGGATTCCATTTACGCATTTTGAGGCTATTCGGGCAATTGGTGAGGTTCTGTTTCGTTGGATTGCTTTGCGAATATTCGGTCGGATGTTCCTGCTTCGTGACTAGAATATCCACAACAGGATCCTTTCACCCTCTACTACAGGCACGAACCAAACACTAGGTATCGTTCAGTTCTGTAAACATGGAACAACAATAAATGTTGGTTCTACTTCAGCTGCCACTGGCTAACACGCAACACCGGACTAGCTACAATTTCAGGTCAGCACTCTTCTCTCGAGACAAAAATCGAGATCCAATCTTCGACACTTCATTCTTTTAACTTTCAAGTCCATTTTGATCGAAATCAACAATGTCTCTTCCCGCAACACCATCATGGCCAGTCGCAGCTCGGCTCTCCGCAGACGAAGCCAAAGAGTTACCTGTCATTCTCAGTGCTTCTAACCTCCGCGAAACAGCTGCATGGATCCGCGATGTGCTCGACCCACTGGTGGCGCGAGAAGGACCCGTGGAGCTCCATCCCGATGACGTCCTTACACTGCACACGATTCTACTGAACCTACAGAAATGGCCAGTTTCCCGCTGGACGCTGAGGTACTCAAGGATCGGACTTGCAATTTTACTGATTTGTGGCAAGTGCACTAGGTGGCCTGCAAAGTTAGCCGATGAAGCGGATAAGTATGAGCATTACGCAGAGCTGTGTCGGCTGAAGGAATACTTGGGCGCTGACAAAATTCAAAGCTGTGTTGAGCATCTTGAATGCATCTTTGGACCTCTGACGGAATTGGCCATTCCGCTATATGAGAAGGGTGGCCGGCTCTATACTGTCTGCGATCCTGAAGACATCACCCGCGAGTCACTGGTCAAGAAGTTTGCAAGCCGCAGCCCATCATATGTGGACAATAGTAGAGCGTACTTTCATGGTGACTTGGATTTCAAGCCTGGACAGTAAGTTGACGACAAAGCTTTAGGATGTGACATCTGACAATCTCCTATGAAGGTGGTGGATCAACGGCATGTTCGCTTTTCGTGACGGCATCATTGATGACAGATGTACCGACGGAGGAATCTGTTACAATTCAACAGGCGCTTATGCAATTCTCATGACAGACTTCGACGAAATATGTGACTCAACTCCTGACCGCTTCACTTATGTCTGTAACAACTCAGACCGAGGACGCTTCCGCTTGACGGCGGGAGATTTCAAATCTCGCCATACTATTCGCATTCTGCGATCTCATGCGATGAAGTCTCTCTGGAGTCCTCGCGTTGGGCTGCGTTATGAGGGCTTGCACGTTGAGATATAGTCCTTGATTTGGAGCTGAAGTTAATGGATATAGCAGGTATCGGATAACAGGATGGAAGTGCAACCCGATCAAGCCAGAGCTGAATGACGGCGTGCCTTTGCAATACCTTGTACACTTCGAACGCGACGACCCTAGCCCAACTGCCGATATATTCACGCATCCGAATGCAGAAGACTTTGACGACTATCGTAGATACAAAGAATCGATCCGTGAACAGCGCGATGCAGAGAAGGCTGGCGCAGAGCTTCTGAGCTCTGGGCACTCTAGCACAGAATACTACATCGCGAGGATGAAGACTATGGAAGACAGAGACGTAAGGCTTCAAAGTAAGGCTGCGAACTACATGTACAAGAACGGAGCTATTGATGTCTCGCCTGGAGACCAAGTTACCTCTAATGTTCTCCCCGAGGGAAAAGGTGATGGTATGGGTCAGGCATTCCAACGAGGTATAACGGTTATGTCTACGCGCACTAAAAACGCTTCTCAAAGCCATTCTTATGATGGATCTGTGGATGAAACAAAGGAGGGGATTGATGGTAGACTCCAGGAAGGCTCTTCTTCGGAAATGGCAGCGAATCCAAGCTCCGTGATGATACAGCACAAGCAAAGGCCGCATGATCTGCTACCGGAGAGGAGAGACACACGTGAAGACTATCAAATGAGGCCGAATACGACAATGAACTTGGCCGTACCCCTTCCTTGGCGCGAACTTTTCGCAGAAATTGATTGGAAGAGTCGTAAATCCGTGAATCAAAGTCGAAAACTCATCGATCAGAGTAAAACTACAGGGTCTATTGATCCATCCGCAGCTACGCCGTACACGACAGCGGAAGCCAGGGGAGCCTTCGAGATAGCGAGGGCACGAAAGCCACTCCCAGCGAACGCACCTGCATTTCTGGAAGCGCTGTCAAGAGTGTTCGATGAAATTGCGACGCCGGACTACGTTACTAAGAGAGTAGTGAAAGAGATTGATCTCTGAGAAGAGCCGGAAGGGCGGAAATTTTCGAACAACTGTGGCTTAATGTATTGTTGCCACATGATTACTGTAGTTTACTATGGATTGGGGATAGCAGGCCAGTAATCCTATGCCAAGTCCATCGCTAACAAGGACGGATCAAGCATTTACGAGCATTCTAATGAAGGACAGGGAGCGGCTGAGTGGTCAAATCTATACTGTCCGAGGAAATGCGAAGGGGGATTCAGGGGTTCGAGATCATTATTGAAGTACTAGTTCAATTTCATTAACTTCGCATCTACTACCGTTTCACAATCGTAGATGAATGCCGCTGTACTTTTTCTCGCGAAAAGGCCCGTAGATGTAGTAATGAGAGCCCAGTCCGCCTTCACATGAAGCCTTGGTTATATGTACACTCGAAATGTTAGTCGTTCTTTCCGAACCGGAACACCACCGTTGAAAGAAACATTGGGAACGTCCTACTCCCAGTCCCAATTCGCCCTGTAAATCCTAGGTTCACGACCATCTTCGGCCCCTTCGCTCGGTGTGACTCGTGAGAAATTCCGTGGCGAAATGGTGTCACTTTGTACTCTCGTCTCATGAGACACGGTGATTCCCTCTCCCATATATACGGGATCTCTTTCAAGCGCAACCGCATTCATCGTCTCCCCGCGGGCGAATTTGTTCATACTATTGCTTCGGCTACCCTTGCTACCGGCCTTGATATGGCATACTGTGCCCTGTGGCTCGACGTTGCCATCGCTTGGGGTCCTGTTACCGCTATTCTTTTCGATGTCGCGAATCTCAATGAAGTCGTCTTTGACTACACTCTTTCTGAATTCTTCACGACTCGAAAACTGCGGAAAGCTAGCTCCCTTTCCGCTTATGTCGTTCCCATAGTAGTAGCTTTGCTTTTTGTCGCGAGTTGATCCCACCAATTTGGGGAAGAGGGCACTAAGTAAGGCGCGTATGCCGGGCATGCAGGCGCAGAGGATGCCCACATCAACCTCGATTATTGACCATATACCAGGCAGCTCGACAGCGTAGGTGAAGTCGTCAGTATTTAGCAGCGCCACGAGCGTTCGTAACCGTAAAACTGACACGAGCGTGACGCTACATCGCATAGTTAGAATCAATAAACTTTGTACAAGTGGAAGAAATTTTGGCAAAGAACACTATCCAGGACTCACAATAAGCCAACGCTGAACATGAGCATGATACTGATCTTCTTCTTCGATGTTAAGTTTAGTTTCACCAGTTGAGGTAGCGGCATAAGGCAAATGAGTAAGTCGAGAGAGATGTTTATAGAAGCACCGCTGTAATTCTGCGCTTTGAAGTCGGTGCATTTGGCTGGGTGTTCGCCATCCCAACCATTCCAGTTGGCGGATACCGGTCTACAGTGCAAAATTGACAGGATGATGAAAGACACCATAAAGCACCCAGTAATGGCCATGACACTGTAGACGATCCGCCGAAACTTCGGGTCCGGGAAGATGCGCAGGTAGAAGCAGAGCAAGGAGAGTTTGGTGAGACTGATCGACAGAGTGTACAGTTGCTCTTCGACCCAAAACCACTAATTGGAATTAGTACCTGCATGTGATTTCTGAAGGCGACACGGTGGCATACCTTAATTGCTGTGGTGATATTATCTACTGAGAGGGAGTACATATGATGACCTAATCCATACTTCTTCACTTTATGGCCGTTAGTCAAGAATTGCAAAGCTTGGTGAGATTGATCTCTTACATGGTGCTGCGAGTGCTGATATTGCAATTGCACAGGCCTGTCGAGACGTTAGCGTAAACCTTGTATTGAGAGATGATTCGACATTTCCATACAGTGGAAGCAATAATGAACCAGTCGTCCGCTCCGAGTTTCCCAGACATCACGATCCAACGCCCAAGTAAGCGAAGTATCGTAGCAACTGCGGCGATAGGTCCCATGACAGCGGCAGTAACGGCACCTTCCAAATCCTTAGTACCATAGGCATCTGGAAAGTACTCGATACACAGTGTCATGGAGAGATTTTGGGTTGCTGTTCGAGTTAGTTCCAGTTTTCTAGTCTGAAAGTAAGCCCATACCGAGAGCCTCCTTGACAGTACAGTTGCCGGCAACGCACAACCCCATTTCTTGATTGAAGGGCTTGTTGGTGCAAATACAACTGACATTGCCGACACTGCAAGCGGAATGCACAATGGTAGACGTCAAGCAGTTTAGCTAAAGAAGCAGAGTTTCAGTTTCGCGTTTTGAACCACGGGAACAAGGACCACATACTGCGCATGTTGGCATCTCAGCTGCGAGGGCCGCTACCTCACTGCTGGATTGAGCGCGTGCCGACGCAATGAGGAGGAACCCAAGGGCAATACTCAGGATCGAATACATCATTCCCAGGAAGAGCGGAATGAGCTCGGCATGAAACCAAAGTTCGGGAAGATTCTCTCTGGCAAGAGTCCGTAGAAAAGAAGGAAAGGCAGGGAGGCTACTTAATGGATTGAATTCCAAGAACGGGGCATGTGAGGAGTTAGAAGCTATACTGCAGGCACCCTGCTAACTGTAGGCAGGTTGCCATGGTTGTTTGCGAGTCATCCCGACCTGACAAGGAAAGGCTTGACAGGAGCACGCCTTTTCCTAAGCCACGACAGCCGACTCTTGTCCAAGGAATTGGAGATGACCCCACAGCTACTCCAAGAATTGACATTGCGCCATTCCAAAGAACTATACTTCGCCTGGGGTGTTTAATGTGCGGAAAAGGGTTGGTGGACGATAGAAGCGTGCATTTCCTGAAACAGAAACTAAGGCACTACCGTCGCCGCGCCGCTAGTGGAGCTGATCCTGGTAGTGGAACGCGAACCGTAGTCCTCCGCAATCGGTCCGTAGAGTTTAGGACTATATTAGACCTTCCGAAAGTAGTGGTCGCCTCCATTATCCAGCTTTCGAGGAATACGATTAGCCATAAGTGAAGATATGGAACTTTGAGAAGAGAGGAACCAGTTCTGAGAAATAAGATGAAGCTACAGAGTGTTGGACCTTCGGAAATTCTCGGCGATGCTTTCTGGAGGCTCTCGGTTGGGACCGAGATAGTGTGCGCCATCTTCATCCCTGCTCTTGAGTTGAAATTTGAACAAAAAACCTTAACGGTATTTTTTCGACACGGTTGGGCGCTGCGTTTGACCTCGCATGACATACTAAGTACAAGGGCATTTTGGGGCGTATCCAAGCGTTGCGAAAGCGTCTGCTTCGACAATGAGATCATCTTTAGCGGGTCCCAGCATTTAGGGCACGCCAAGGGACGTTGATGCTTGGTGGACGGGCCAGCGGCTGGGAAGTCTGTGCCTGGACGCTATACATGCGGGGTGCAGAAAGCTGAATAGTCCTTTTCGTAGTTCTCCAAGTGTGGCATCGCGCGGAGAAGCAATCCATCGCTCTGATGCCCTGGCTTTGGGATTCATGAACTTCGATACGCGGAGCAAGGGTACCGCGGCTCTGCCGGTATTGTGATGGAGATGGCGGACGAATCGTAAGCCGCGCATTATCGAGTTAAGCCAAACTCTAAATCGAAGTCCCGACCGCATGTCTTCCGCACCGCTCCGCCTTTGCCTATGAAACTTGTTAGTTCATGGAAGGAAGCTTTTAGCTCACTTCCAAGTCAGGGGTTGGGGGTGACAGTTAACGGCCAAAGGCTCTAGAAACGAATAAAGCCGCACGTTGCTAATCAAGGCATTCGCGAATAGCACGCCTTCATGCGAGTTAGCTTGTTACCAATTGAATGCCTAACGACCGGTTCCTGGTGGCGAAGTCTGTTCGATGTATCTTGCTGGCTCGCTTCGATGCGTCGTCTGTGCAGCGTACATGTCGATTTCCATCTTCTAGAAGGCTCGGCTACTAGCTGTCAAGGAAATTCAAATTGAACTTCGTAGAACAGGAGCGTGTCGTCAATGATAAGAGGATGTCTTTCCAGCGCAATCCAGTCCATCGTCCAAAGCTGTTTCAGCGGCGACGCTACAAATGGCGAGACGTGAATAGCGTACTTCAGAGCAAACGACGACGTGGAATTATCAAACGAAAAATGCGACCCTAAGATAGCTTTGCCCTGGAGGCGTGAAGAAATAGCAGGAATCCTCCGTTTCTGGGCTTTTCCTGACTTTAGGCTCGGGCTGCAGCATGTCAATGTGTGACCCGCCCAAGCACCAATTGAATGCTTTTACCGTACCACCGTTCACGCAAGTTGACTTCGATTTTTTTGAGCTGATGAATTCGGTCCGAGTCAGGCCTCTGTGCCTCTATTAGCTGATACCATACCCTTGACATTGGCCGAATGAACCACAACGGTCGACCCCGCATGAGCCAAGAGGTTTTTCTTCTCGCCATTCGGTGGCTGGACTCCAGGAATGCCACGGAATATCGACGAAAGTGGAGTGGTGCGGTCCGAGTGGAATTTTTCACGCTCCACCTACATCGCAATGGAAGAGGTTCGCCGCAATCTAAACCCTGGGTTAATTCGAGGCCTGACTGAGTCGGCAGGACGTTGCATCCACGTGAAGATCTAGTTTAATCCACGGTTGGCGGACGTGGATCGGTTCGGGTACCTTCGCACGGCGCCGGCCGTTAAAGATTCAAGTTTCCACGTTCACGGATGAGCTGAAATGGCTGTAATAGGCAGGCCCCAGGTCCATGGTTCGAAGCTTGGATCGGGAACAGAGCTCTAGTGCAGCGGAACTAGAAGTCTGGAAGAAGCAACTTCCTTGATCTGTATACTGTCCGAATTCGAAGGGTTGAGTTACTTCCCAGTTTGCAGGTAAGGATTTGAGTGAAGACGCTGGAGATCGGCGGTCTTCATCGAAGCCGGGCTTAAGAAATATTGAAAATTATTCTCCTCTAGGGATGCTGTGTAGAGAGGGATGGAGACAGTGCTTAGGACACGCGCTATTCGTTGGAATGGTAGCGAGAAGGCGTACGGCACGTACGAAGTACTCCGTACTGCATGAAATATCTTTCGGTTTTACCCTAACGGAACGGCGGCTGGCTTGGTTATCGTAGTGCAGCAAATGAGTTCGCAATGCCTTCAGACGGAACACATATTCATCGTGTCTCTGGAGAATTTAAATGATGTAGACGTTGAAGCTGTTTACAGCAATGATTGTTGTTGGTAGGAGTGCTTAAAACTGTGTTTATTAACGCTTTGAGTCCGCATTTTCTTTTCTGCTTTTACCCGACATCCTTCCATGATTTGCTATCATCACAACGATGCCGCCACCCGATCATCGGAGACGCTGACCATAATCCATAATGATTAATTCTCATCTCTAGCGACAACATCTCTTCCTCCTCTACAGAAGAATGCATGCGGCACCATGCCTCCGCTCCGTTACTCGCACCTCGGTGCGAGGGTTGTCCGCAATTGGACGATCTAATCCCTTGCATACCGGCACGCGATTCAAAGATGGCCAGCGGCTGTCCACAGCGGCAGCGGCAGCTCTCGAAGAACCTAACAAAGACGTGCCGCTATTACCGTCCGATTCTCCTCTACAACCGCTCTCACCATCAGCGCAGTCCCGCCGCGACGCCATCCGCAACGCTCCCTCCTTCTCCGAGTTCCTGACCGACTCCTTCGCGCGCCAACACACCTACCTGCGCATCTCCGTGACCGAGCGGTGCAACCTGCGATGCGTGTACTGCATGCCGGCCGAGGGCGTTGCGCTCTCCCCGCCCGCGCACCTGCTCACGACACCCGAGATCGTTTACCTCGCAGCGCTGTTCGTGTCGCAGGGCGTGACCAAGATCCGGCTTACGGGCGGCGAGCCGACGGTGCGCAAGGACATTGTGAGCCTGATGCGGAGGTTGGGCGAACTGCGGAGCAAAGGCCTGAAGGACATTGGCATCACCACGAATGGACTGCTGCTACATCGCCACCTTGATGCCATGGTGGAGGCCGGCCTGACTGGCATCAATATGTCTCTTGACACTCTTGATCCGTTTCAGTTTCAGATCATGACAAGGCGGAAAGGATTTGAGGCTGTGATGAGAAGCATTGATCGTGTACTAGAGATGAAAGACAGAGGAGTGGATTTGAAGTTGAAGATCAATTGCGTTGTGATGAGGGGCATTAATGATCGCGAAATTCTGGACTTTGTCGAATTGACAAGAGACAAGGATATCGAGGTGCGATTCATCGAATATATGCCGTTTGACGGGAACAAGTGGACGCAGAAGAAGATGTTCGGTTTTCAGGAGATGATAGATAAGATCCGAGAGAAATATCCGGGACTGCACAGAGTGCCTGGGCATAAGAATGACACAAGCAAGACATTTGCTATTCCTGGATTCGTCGGAAAAGTTGGATTCATCACTTCTATGACGAACGACTTTTGCGGCACCTGTAATCGACTGCGCATAACAAGTGATGGCAACTTGAAAGTATGCCTGCATGGGAATGCTGAGGTATCACTTCGGGACGTCCTTCGCCAAGGGAACGACAGCCAGCCGATAGATGAGGAGGCATTTGAACGGATACGCAAGCAAGAGATGGAACGATCTTCTGACACCTTTGATGATACTACTCCATTTGGCTGGGGTGCGCGAGAGCATAACCTATTGAACGTCATAGGTGGTGCAGTGAAGCGGAAAAAGGAGAAGCACGCTGGGATGGGAACGTTGGAGAATATGAAGAATCGGCCAATGATCTTAATTGGTGGGTGATTGCTTTCTGCTATCTTGACATGATTTACGGTCGTTATGTCTTGCATGACTTGGATGGAGCGTCGCATTTCAAGGATAACATTCATGGTTGGCGTTCGAGATTGGTCACAACTATGGTGGTAAATAACTACTCGTGGTTGTCGACATCTATGTACACAAATTCAATCGCCACGAGGCATAAATGATGACACCTACACTCACTTTGGATTTCTCAATCGTCTTCGTTGACAGTGAGAACTCGCTAACTCGGAAGGTAGGTGGCCGACATCCAGCTTACACTTCGTCCATCACCAAGCCTAGAGGGCGGCATCCTCTACTACCATCTGTGATTGCACCAGAGAGACAGATTCGTTTACACATACTCTCCGGTGCGACATCTTACAATATCAGATGCGCATCAACAACATCTGCAGCCGTCTCTTTGCCCACCGATTCTCCCTCCGTTGTTTCTTCAGATAACCAAGAAGATCCTGATAGCACAGAAGAAACCTTTACATCTACAAAGACGTTCCTATCTCAGTTGTCTGTTCACGACCGCCGACGAGTCACCGGAACGATTAGGAAAGTCGAGAAGAATACCGAGCATATTAAGAAGATGATCTTGCCAGGTTTCAGGCGAGAGATTTTTCGTGTGATCCAGCGCGGCTATCATCCTTCCGACTGGCCGGCGTCTGCCTTTTCGCGGAGGAAGTTGAGCGCGGCCATGAGGAGGAGAGCGGAGAGAAGGGTCGGTCATTTTGACACTGCAATCTTGCCCAGCTTGAGGCGAGAATTCTATTCTGCCATCACGGGAATAGATGCGCTTGCGCTTGTAGAGTTCAATCCTAATATGGAGAAGCTAAACGAGTTGGTGGCGAAGAGACAGAATGGAACGCTTGCCGAGGAGTTGCCGCTCGAAAAAGAGAGTGTGGAAGGCCTCAGGAGATCGGTAGCTTGGCGGAGAAAGAATGAAGCGTTGAAAGATTGGGCGAAATTGAAGGTGAAAGAGATGGATGCGAAAGCCGTTGACAACAAGAACAATAACGAGAAATGCGAAGATGACAGTGAGCCTTTGGAGCAATCCCAAACGGCAGCGATAAGAGAGCTTGCTCTGAGCGACAATATCATGGAGATCAATGGTTTAAATTGGGCATTCAACAACGCCAGAACGTCCAATGATCGTTCATCATTGAGCTCAACCTCTCCCAATACGCCGACTCAGGCTCCCAGCCATCTACCACATCTCACTTCCGATGGTTCCGCTCATATGGTCAACGTGAAAGACAAAAAGCCTACGCACCGCGTCGCCGTTGCCACTGGCTCTGTAGTCTTCACCCTGCCGGAAACCCATAAGCTCATAAGCGCGAGCCTCGTGAAAAAGGGCGATGTGCTCGGAACGGCACGAGTGGCAGGTATCATGGCAGCAAAGAATTGTCCTGCACTGGTGCCACTGTGTCATCCCATTGCGCTTTCCAGTGTGGAAGTTGATGTCAACTTATTACCTCCAAAGTCCGGGACAGCAAAGCGACAGCAATTTGACGGGCCGATCGATCTTGTGCATTCGAAGCTACTTCGGTTCCATCAGTCGCAGACACATAGGATTGGCGCTACTCGCAAGGAAATCGTGGAGATTAAAGAGCGCTTGCGCGTTGTCGAGAGGGCCGTGAACACTTATATTGACGAAATAAACAAGAATTGCGAAACAGAGCTTCCTGAACTGATCGAACCGGAGGCCTCAGGCGACCCTGAGAAAGGCAGAGACACTAAACGGATTCAGAAGTTCAACAAGATCCGGGAGGCTTCCTACGTTGTTCAGAGAATTTGTAAGAGTCTGGATGAGGCTGCTGAGAGGGCGATGAAGGAACTTGCTTCCGGAAGAGAAATCAACGAAGAGTTCAAAGCTAAAATCAATGAGGCAGTGAAGCAGATCAAGAACCTGAGTCTTACACCTAAGCGGGACTCAAGCGGCAGCGAGAAAAATGCTCAGAACCATGGTTCAGTTAGGATTGAGGCGAAGGTGGAATGTACTGGACCTACTGGCGTAGAAATGGAGGCCTTGACGTCCGTGACTGCCGCTGCACTGACGGTTATCGACATGATCAAGGCGGTGGACAGAAACGCAAGAATCGAGGGCGTCAAGATGGTTATGAAGCGGGGTGGGAGAAGTGGATGGCATGTTGATGAGACATGGCTCACCGACCCTCACCGTGTGTATGAAGTGAAGTAGGGTAAACCGCATGACAGACAAGTTGAGGAGTGCATTTTACAGACTGCACATACTACCATACGTGCAACAAACTCTACTTTGATACCCGTATGCTAAACCATGTGCATTTCCATTGACGACTAATGCGTCTTCAATTTTGATCTCTGTAACTCCGTGACATGCTTCAATTTTAGGGCGGTGGGTTCAAATCTAGTCCTTCGACAATGAGTTTGAAGGCGTCATTTCTCGAGTAGTGACCAGCAACGTCAAGATCAAGACGACCTCGATCGCAATCGTCAAAGTCAGCTTCGACAATTAAAAGGCCTCCATCTGGGTTTTCCCATAGAGGGCCTGCAAGCACTTCACCTAGTGGTGAGATGATGCAAGAGCCTCCACGTGAGAGGAATTCTTCTTCGTCCTCCAGAGTTGGGAGATCAGAGACGGACTGCTTTCCTTGTGGCCAGCATATCTCGTGGTGCTCTGGAGTTTCGGTAATGATTGAACGTCGACGGCTTCTTGGAGATGGCGCATCCTTTCGTGAGACGTCACTCACGGCAAACTGATGACCTGCGACCATTCCGTTTGTCTTCGGTTCCTCCGTCTTTGAGTGACTAAGTTCATCCCTTTGAGAGTCAGATGCTGGCCAGCAAATCTCGTGTCCGTCATCAACTTTTGTAACTACAGAGGTGCGGCGTCGACTTAAGGGTGCTTCGTCGATGACAGGAACAGACTGCTGAACCTTATTGCTTTTCGTAGTCTGCCGAATCCATGCAGGGAGGTGCTTTCTTTGTACGCATTGGTTTGCACTGAGTACAAACGTTCGTCCTTCATGGGCGACTGTACGCATAAGCGGCAACCATGTATCTCGCGGATCAGCCGTCGGAGCAAGATAGAGGTTAACGTTCTGTGAATAGAGACTTTGTCGAAGAAGGGGCATGAAGTTCTCCCAGCAGATTGCAGCCCCCAATGTGAGCTTAACGCCCTTGATCGTCGTAGTCACAGCTCGTAATGTGCTTGGACTACCCTGGGCCCATATCAATCTCTCGGTTCCGGTAGGCATAACCTTTCGTCTTTTTCCAAGGACTCCTAGTTTGGGACAGACATAAACGACTGAACAATATAGACTTCCACCGGCCTTCTCGACTGCTCCTGTCACGACAAAGACACCAGTCTCTCGTGCAATTCTTTCGAGCTCTTCCCTTGTGCCATCACCTCTGTACTCTTCACCATGTGCAATTGGTAATGTCTTTGCCACCCAAGCATCCCCACCTCCGACTGGAGTATCTCCTAGGTCAACGGCGCTCTTGAAATGCTCTAGAAACTGTTCGCGACCTCGCGGATCTCTTGCCCCAACTGCTGCTCCGAAATCACATGTACGTGGATAACCACCAAGGTAAGCTTCCGGGAAGAGTATTAGGTCTACGCCGGAACGGGCCGCTGCTTTCGTGGTTGCTTCGAGATCGTGAAGGGTATCTGCGGTGGAGTCGAGGGTGCGCGACTGCGACACGGCAAGCTTGAGTTTCCTGGACATGTTCGAAGTTGTAGGCTACAGCTGTCAACTCCTTTGAAAGAGTCAATGCGTAGATCTGGGGAATCAACCCCGCATGGTGGAGCTTCCGGCATCCTGAGAAGCTCCGCAGGGCGCCGTGGAAGGTACGGTATGTTCGTCTTTGTCAGCGTCTTTCAAATTGTGATCAGGCCAACGTTAGCCGTCTCGCAAGAATGTACCTCGACATAGTACAAACTCATGTGCTTATGATTCGTATCGAATATTGAACCTTGGACACTCTATTCCAAGGTTTGAAGTAACTTGATCATCAAGAGCTCGCTATGAGCCACAGCTGGGGCTGTGCTCGCTCTGGATACATGCACCTCCGTATTTGGGTAGGTACTAGTTATTCAACGTCAAAATATCGACAAGCGAAGAGAGGTCTTGGGGTATTTCCATTCTTAGGACTCATTTTGAACGTCTTTTTCCGTCTTCTGCCTCGCTCGATCTGTCGCTAAGTTATGGCATATCTTGAGCTGGATGCACTCTGTGCAAAAGACAAGAACAAGATCGCCGATATTTGAGTACGGGTGTATTGCATATCCAGCAATACTCTCGTAATTAATGCGACGATACAGACTTTTGCTCTAGATATACGTATTGAGGTATCTCTCCATTCCGCTACCCACAATGTCTTACTTGATACATGTTCGATGACTATCTGGATGTAAACTGCTACCCAACGCCATTTGTAATGCCCAACATAGATCGACAGCAACTGCCTACAGCAACAACAAAGCAGCGAAGCCAATGGGCGCCAAGTCAATCCAATTCCTTTCTGGCTTACTCGCAGCGTTCTTCGTCGACTTGGAGGCCGCTGCGCTTGTCGTCGCTGTCGAACCTCCGATTTGCCCACTGCTACCACCACTGGGGCTAGAGCTCGGCGCAATGTTACTCGGAGCCTGAGCGGCGGCCGATTTGAACTGGTCGAGCGTCTGACCAGATGAAGGCCTGTCCACGATGAGCATATTTCGTCTGAAAGTGCAAGACCACCCTTTCGGAGCGGCGAACGCAACGGTTGGACTCACGGATTGATGACGCCGACCATGCCGGCCTGGCAGTGCTTAGCCTGTGCGCAGTAGAACCACACAGGATTCGTGTCGCGCACGTTCACCGAGTACGTGAGCTGGCCCATAGCGGTGGTCGGCATGAAGCCGCTCCAGAAGGCGGTGCTTGCGTTGGCGGGCTCCGACTGCGCGAGCGGCACGCACGGCTGCGCAAACGCGGCCGACGCAACGGAGTGGTTCTGCGAGCCGTCAGTAAGTCAGCACAGCGTCGAGCGCGCCCCACATACGTTTGCATAGAACTGGAACTGCACGACGTCGCCGGGCTTCGCGTTGATGGTGTCGGGGCTGAAGATCTCCGCGTTGGAGGCGCTGCCGACGGCGACCACCCACACGGTCTGTCCTCCGGCCGCGGCGGCCGTGGCGCTGGAGCCCGCCGGCACAATGCCGCTCGCCGCCGTCCCAGTGCCAGTCCCCGAGACGGCCACACTGATGGTGGTGCCCTGCGCCGCGGGCACCGCGCCGCTCGCGACGATGCCGCCGCCCGCGTTTGCTACGCCTGACGCGCCCGCCGCGGACGTCGTCGAGCTTCTGGCCGCTGCGCCGCCCGCGATGTTGACTGAGACGGTGCTGGCGGAGTAGGCTGGTGCGGCGCCCGCTGCCACGATGCCGCTTCCTGGTGGTGCTGGCGTTGCGGCGGTGGACCGTGTAGCAGAGGGTGCGGCGGCTCCGACGACGGATTCTGTGACTGTGGATGGCTGGGTCGCTTGAGCGGAGATGAGTGAAGCTGTGGCGAAGAGCAATGTCGACAGTAGTATTGATTGATGCATCGCTGATGCTGTGCACTGATCTGCGCGTCGGTATGTGAGGTGAAGCAAAGATTTGTTAGATATTAGGGACCGGTAATTAAATATTGATATAAAGCTGCGTCTCGCGCTGCTGGCTATGAAAAGTGATTGCCAGAATCTGAAGAAACGAAAAGTAAGAGGTTCACAGTACGGTGAAAGCCTACCAAAGGCGTGAAGGAGAGAGTAACCGTGAGAGCAAGAGGTGGGCACTTCACGCTGTGTGTTCTGTTGAATGGTTCTTCAATGGCATTGAGATATGTTCAGAGAGGGTTTAGCCTGCAACGGGTCTGATGTCAAATCCGAGTTGAGAGATACTAGACAACACTTGTTTCGAGGAATCTCCTTTGTCCGGCTTGGCCTCGGAGAATAATGCTCAGGTGGACAAACAGTTGAATTCGAAATGTCAGATATAAACTTGCGATCCTTTGGAGTCATCCATCCGATTGAGCAACAACGAAGAACAAGCCCTGTATGAAAGTTGACTTTGACATTATTGTGAAATCTGATCATGAATTTCTGCATTTTATGGCTCTTACAGCACGCATTAAAGTTCTATTTTGCAAGTAGAGACCTGTGGTGGGATGAAATGGCTATTGAGGCGACTGGAGTTTTATCTTGGTCGGGCCTCTGCAACTCCGCGTTTGAGATGCGAGAACCGCGTTCTGCAACACCCAAGGAAAATTTCTGAGTGTCTCGCGAGTCATGATAGTTATTGCCTAAGGTTCCAAGCTAATTTTCGAAGCCGATCGATCCGGATTACAACAGCGTTTTGGTTCTTGCCGCTTGTTTGGTGTTACTCTCATAGAATCGTAAGGCCTGTTCAACTAATCAGAATATGAAGACTTGTAATCAGCACGCAGTTCAAAAGATCATTGCTCAGAACTGCCATCGAATTGCTGGGTTCTTACACGTTTGTCCTCCATCCCGACGTGCGCCACACGCTGTGTGGAACCATAGCTCTTGATCCTCGAGCCAGCGTTTGGGCCAAACAACCGAACCCAAAGGTCCCAAATCTTGACTATATCCACGCACCCCTTCTCTTAAAAGTCTAGCACAAGCTGCGGCGTGATGCGCTCCAAATCCTCGACCTGGACGAAGCCATCACCGACGCCAGCGCCCTCCTTATCCGCATCCTCGCGCTCAAAGATAGCGCGCGCCAGCGCCTCGCGCACAAACGTCTCGACGTACTTGCCGTACACGGCCATGGCCTCGCGGCCGATCTTGACGCCTTTGTCCTCGAAGCCCTCGTACAGCAGCCGCGTTAGCAGCTTCTGCGGGATGGGCGGCGGCCCGTCGTCGACCGCTGTGCCGTGTGCCTTTGGTGCGCCTGCGGTGCTGCCGCCGTGGTGCGCGGAGGCGCGCCGTGATGCGAGTGTTGTGTCTGGCTCCGAGGTGGATGATGCCTGTGATCCTGCGGACTCCGAGTCCGAGTCGATGATCACTTCGTGCGTTGTGGAGCTCCGTCCGCGAGCGGCTTGCGGCTTGTGTGACTGTTTTGCTGTGGTGGCTTTGCCACTGTGAGTGTCTTCGTCGGTATCGGAGTCTGAGGCTTCTGAGAGTGCACGTTTCGTTGTCTTGGATGGAGCATCGCTCTTCGTCGCCTTGCGTGGCGCAACGGATTTCTTGGAAGGCAACTTCTTGGTGGCTGTCTTATTTGCTGCTGTTCTCTTCTGTACGCCGTTCTTGCTTGCCATTGTACCTTTGGATGCTGCTTCGCCGCTTGGTCGAGGAAGTTTGAAGGCTGCTTTAGCTTTTCCCATTGAGCCTGAAGCAGCTCGGGAAGGCGCCAATGAGATTGGAGGTAAGTCGTTGAAGTAGCTTCGCGCTTTAGACATTGCGACTGTGAGACTGTAGAAAGACGGAGAGTGAAGGGAAGCGGGATGAGAGTGATGAGAGGACATCAACGCGATGCGTGCTGTGCCAAGAAGTGGAGATCCTTACTAGTACGCGCTATCACGTGCTTGAACGCTTTCCTCTTTATTTCTTTCATGTCAACAATTTTCAGATACCACCGCTGTCTCGGAAGGCTGTCAGATACTCTCTTCACAAGCTCCCGCCTTTCCTCGGCTTCATCACTTCGCAAGCATCATCAAACATCGAATTTGACATTGTTCTCATGGCGTATGGCAAGAAATATTCTTGTAATGGTCTATGCTTGTTCTATATTCGATGCCCAGAGTACCTATAGCATGCAACCTTGGATATATGCTGATCGATCTGCAGACAATTTCATCTGCACATGTTCGCTGGATCGCAGTCGTCCAAACTCCAGATTAGCAGGCTCCCTTCTTTAATATGGTAGTTCCGTATCCCCAAATGAGACCCTTACCGTGGGTCAGGTCATAATAGATCCCGAAAAACGCTGGAGAGAAGAGCTGCAAAACATAACTAAGTTGACTTGTGTGAGTGGTTCGTGTCGTCGTGTTCAAGACGTTTTATCTCTCTTAAAAATTGATATTATGCTCTTTCGTTTATTCATCCGGTTGCTCTTTGCGTTTGCAGGCACCGGTGGAGGAGGTACAACAACCTCGGACTGGCCAGTCATCTTCAGAATCGACTTCTTCGCCGACGTTGGTCGGTTTTCTGGCATAGGTGGTGACGCCGAGTTTGGTCTGCCACCGACGATGGACAAGCCAAACCCAGAGTTCGATCCGGTACTGCTAGTTGGTCTGCTACGAGGACTAGTGGCACCGGCACGTGTGAAGCTCGAATTTGGATCCAAATAAGTCGACTTTTCCGGGATGGGATCAGATATCATTCCTCTTTCCTTCGTCGATTTCACCGATCTTGTAGAGGCCATGCGGGCGAACTCAATGGGTGATGTCAAAGATTTCCGCCTGTCGGCAAGAGACTTTCGATTCGATGATTGACTCGTCAGCGCCCTAGCCAATCCGGGCTCTTTCTCTTTCATCTGTCCTAGAACAGTAGTTCCCTTTGTTCCCAGCATTGCTTCCGCGATCGCGACGAAGCGGATGATGCCACGATCGGCTGGCACGCCGATGATTTTCGACATCAGCCTCTGAATGAGGAAACTGTTGCGCTGATTGGTGGCTTGTTGGACGTATTCCGGAAGGGTCGTGATGGTGAGGATGTAAGCGGGATCGAAAGAGCCTCCAATCAACAGACACGAAGAGTGGGAAAGTACGATCATGATGGAGGTCTCTGGGCGGTGGTACCGATTCGACAACTCGGATGAAAGGTCGGTGATGAGTGTAAATTCGTCTTTGATCTTTTCACAGTCAGATTTTCTCTTTGTTACTGAATTGGTTGAGGTTAACTTACAATGACGTTGGTGCGCAGCTCCGCAATAACGGGCGCCTCACTCATGATCTTTTCAGCCGCAGCGGTTTTCTGATCGGATTTGTAGTCAAATTGGCCGTTGTACCATTCTGTCCGTCTGATACTCGCTTCACGCTTTATGTAGTCTTCTCGCTCCTTTTCAGACATGGTTGCGACTGGCTGAGGACCAAGATTGTTCAGTTGAGTAGGCATGCCCGGTGACGGTTCTTGATGACTCTGCCACCGTACCTGAGAAGCTGGAGCCGCCAATGGAATGTAAACAGAGTTGGTCTGGGCGAAATTGGAGCTCTCGAATCCAGATGGCGGCTCGGGCTTAACGTCGCAGCTGGTAGTATTCGATTGAGAAGTGACGTGAACGATAGGGTAAGGGAGGACGGTGGAAGTTGTTGTCAAGTCGGAAGCTGAATCGGAATCCGAAGTCGATTCAAATGAATTTGGCATGATGACAGTGCAGCGCCGTGCTTCTTAACTAAGGCGTGGGAGACTATTGAGCGTTCCCACTGCCTCAGCGGTGGCTCAACTTGGGAGACGGGCAAAATTCCCTGGGCTTGAACGATGGGGGATTCTAGTTTCAGATCGGCGTGTCGACGAAAAGCGACGGACATCAAAGTCGGAATCGTCGCTGGGCCAAGCGCGCTTGTGGCGTTGAGCGAGCGGGAAAGGTGGAAGAGAATGAGGTGGAACGGGACGGCAAGAAGGTGAGGTAGAGGCGGAAAATAGTGGTCGATATGTCGATCGGGGCCGCGGTTAGGCGACGGAGGCGAGTGCCACTGACGCGGTGGATGGACGGCAGCAGCAGCCAGACGGCACGCAAACGAAAACCAAACCCTCATTGAGCGTGCCGCTCGTGCATGATATAGAAGCAACAAAAAAGCTCAGCAGGCTCACGAATCGGGAAGCGCCTGAAGGTGGTTGGAGATAGGCTCTACGTGCTAGTAGGGTGTAAATGCGGGTCCCACCGGTATTCTGGCTGAAGCTGGTTGGACCTGGCTGAAGAAGCCCCAATGCTTGACCTTCACCCATGACCGGCATGGCTGATGGCTTCCTGCGCCAATCACGCCCCCACGGCGAACTGGTACCTGTAGGCTGTGTGCGTGTTCTAATCGAGAGCCTTGCCAACCCTGGGGAGCCGTGGCCAGTTCCGCGTCCACGGATCTGTCTCCTATTGCTGCCAACTTACCTTATCGCGTCGGTATACCGCTCGGTCTTTCGCCAAACTTATCGCTTTCTTTCGTGTTCTCCGCTTAGCGACGCGTCCATGACATTTCTCCTTGCTCCTTGCTCCTCCTGGCTCACGGTTATGCAAATTGAAGTTCGAGAACCTTTGGCGCCGTAACCGAAAAGCCAAGTAGGCGAAACGACGCCTTCCGTTGGGCATCAGATCACGCCTTCAGCTGCATCCAGATCTCTCATTTGGCTCGGTCCAATTGCGTTCAATTAGCCCCATGGCGTTTGTGGTCGCTGGTACTATTCGGGAGATGACCAGTCTGCAAAGAACGCCGGAAAGCGCATCTTCGAAATCCAGCACAGTCAAGGCTTGATCAGTGGCGTTCAAATTTCCTGATATCTTTGCCTGTTATCCTCTGCTCTGAATCAGACACGACAGACCAAACCCTGGCAAGGCCAGATGCAAATTTACGAGCGTTGGACTTTATGAATGGCTCAAACATGCGGCACAGGAGCGGGCTGATAATTGGCAAGGACCCCTCAGCTCCTTCGGTTCGTCTTGAAATTACCCAAATAGTTCCTTTGACTTTCCAGGTGGTGGGCCGATATGGCTGTCCTAATGCGCCTCTCGCTCCGCCGTACACGCCCTTCTCGCTTGGCCGTACACGCCCCGATATATCGCCTCCAACACGCCACTCTATGTCATGCAGCATTGTTTTTGTTTGGAGTGTTCGCCTTGGTTGTAGTGCACCATTACAACGCTGAGCGTACCTATACCTTAACGCTTTTGAACGGCTTTGAGAATGGAATGCTATTGTTCTACGGAACATTCAACAACACTCGAAACTAATGGCTGACGCCTCATATTTAGGCAATTCACAAAAATGTGATATGTCGCTATTGCTGTGCTGTACGCTATCTTGCATTCTTCAGAAAATTTTTTTTTGACGTGACGCTGGCTTGACCCTCCACTCTTCCCGGCTTCATTGCAACACACTATCGATAAATAGAATCACATATGAAGCGTTTGGTTCCTTTCCTGCATCACCCTACCAATCAAGTACTCGGTGGTGTTTAAGCTTCCTGCAATAGCATGTCACCTACTATTGTCCCGTTCTCATCATTCGTCTTACTGCCCGCCATCCAGCCAGTCATCAAACCCACTGGCGATAAATTTCACTAAGATCTCCCCCGATATGGCGAGAAGTATCATGTGGAGAGCAAAATCATAGGTACTTTGACTTGAAGCCATCTCAAGTACCCTCACAGAGTCAACTTTTCCACACCTAGCTTGTCCAAGTCGTCACGCTGTGGCTCAGGGCAGGTGAATCGCATTCCGTTGGCGAGGCGACACGCACAGCCTTCTCAGCTACAGCCACGACAAACTTGCCTGTTGCCCGTCTACTACGCCATGGATGCTTCTTCAACCTCTTCCGCCGCAGCGGCAGCATCTTCACGACCTAGCGCCGCAGATTTCCGCACATGTTCCTCGCTGCTCCATTGCCATACATTCTCACTCAAAACCCCCACCTCTCGCTGCTGTCCTCCAGCAAACTCGTCGACAAGATAATTCAGACTCAAAGGCCCAACTCTTCAATATCAGCTCACGACTTCCGTCCTGCTCGATAGTCGCATTGCGCTGTAAATCATTCGTACATGCCCTTCTCTTAGTATTCAGCTCGCCTGACGCGCTATGTCGTTATGCGAAGTGTGTTCTGGCCTCCTTCAGCGCAGCGAAATCAAGCCGGGGTTGGCTACTCATATTATCCACCACTCTTCTGTTCTCACTTTCCTGGATGCAGTGGAAATTAATTGCTACATATGCTGGAGGTCGTACCAGAAATTAGACTCGGTATCCCAGTCCTTCCTCCAAAGGTTGAAAACCGAGCTAAGGAAACTTGGTCATGACGGAATTCTCTCGACCGGCAGGAAGCGGGCCGAGTCGGACGGCTGGCCATCATCATTCTCTCTTTTAAACACGAATTTGACCCAGGACTGGGAGACCGTGTCCAGAAAAACCATCAACATTGATATCCGATACCGAAGCGCATATATCAGTTTGATTGCCCAGGAACTGAAGAATTACCGTGACAATGACAATCGATCAATGGAAATTGCTTTTATAGAGGAAGCTGCAGTAATTGATAGATCTCTGGTTGATACACTGGGGGGTTTTCTTAACCTTCCTACATTTGATCTACGGGAGCACAAAGCAGGTAATGAGACTATACTAATTCTCGTGAATTCAAAGTTGCTGATAAGATGCCAGATGACACTCGTGTTGTTTATCGCATACCCAAATCATCGCAAACAAGTTCTACCGAGACTCTGGAGCTTGCTCGGACATGGATTCAAGATTGTGAAATGCACCACGAGCTTTGCAGGCATTCCGGAACAGTTGAATCCTGGTATCCCACCCGACTATTGGACCTTGGCCAAACGATTCCTGGCGACGAGACAGTGGCATGTCGGATTGTAGTCAGCGGCTCCGTTGTCCTCTCTGGGGATTATGCAACAGTTAGCCACCGATGGGGGACCGCTAATTTTCTCAAGCTGACGGCAGAAAATATGGTCTCCTTCAAACATGGGATTCCATACTCGGCGCTGCCACAGACTTTTATTGACTGTATTACTGTTGCTAGACAATTGAAAATACGATACCTCTGGATTGATTCGCTTTGCATAATCCAGTCGGGAGATGGCGGCAAGGACTGGCAAGACGAAGCTTCCACTATGCACCTTGTGTTTGGTAATGCGGCCTGCAACATTGTGTCCAACTGGCAAGACGCGTCGGGAGGGCTCTTTTCCCAACGGGACCTGAGGCTTTTCGACCAACTGCAAATCGATCTGAATATCTTCTCAAAGGGCACAAGTCATAGAGCAAACTTCGTCAGTGTCGAGGATATGCTCTGGAAAGAGGAGGTTTCCCTGTCACCTATCAACAAGCGAGGTTGGGTGCTTCAGGAGAGACTTCTTTCTCGGCGAAATCTTCACTTCTGTCGCCGGGAAGTCTTTTTCGAGTGCCGACATAGTGCCTGTTGTGAGAGCGTCCCAAATTCCAAAGAGTTTCGGGAATTTTTTGGGGTAGAAGACACATTCCTCAAATTGGCTCTCATGCAGCCTGAAGAAGCCCTTAAAGTTATTCCTGAAGGCTTTGAACCCTCCGATGATTGGAAGTTGGAGTGGGCGTACAAGGCGTGGACCGCAATTGTCAACACTTATTCCCAGTGCCAGCTCACATTCGATTCTGACAAGCTTATCGCACTGGCAGGCATTGCTACGCATATTAAGCCCATTATAAATGACACGTATGTGGCGGGCTTGTGGCTTCGTGATCTTCCATTGCAACTCTTGTGGAATACCGCTACCGGAACAGAACAAGAATCTCCGCCGAAGACCGTCGCCGCCGGCTACCGAGCACCCAGCTTTTCATGGGCCTCAGTTGATCTGCCGGTTGAGTTAGCTTATCGCGAGAATAAAACTATCATAGTAGATGCGAGCTGTGTTGTGTTTCGGCATCCTGAGATGGTTAAAGAATCCGAGTCGGAAGACCGGCAGGTAACAGAAGACTTCTTTGGCCCCATTTCTAGCTCCACAGTGGAGGTGAAGGTGATTGGTAGGATTGTACCGGCAAAAGTTGTACCAAGCAAATTTGATCCGTCATGGAGGAAAGGGTTCTGGATCTGTCCCTTGGGATATGAAGGCGAAGAACCTTCCACCCTCGAAGACATGATATTTCCACGTCTCGACACCGAGCCAAGCAAGTCGCAATTGGAAAACCTCAACACTAGGACAATCTACTACCTACCATTGATCTACGAGCAGAGCTTCAATGGCTTGCTTTTAGAGGGAGTTGATTCCAAAATGGGAAGGTTCCGCCGTATTGGGGTTTTGAGTGGCTTCTCAGCCATGGCAAGACATATATACATGGAAGACTGGGGGCATGAGCATGAGGTCGAGAGCTGGAGATACAATTGTGAAACAGGTTTTCATACCATATACATTGTGTGACGACTTCTATAGTCGTCAGAGTCTCAAAACACTCCGCTAAGGAGGTTACAGCCAAGCAGACCGTATCGTAACAAACAAATGCCTTGGCTTACCGCTGTACCTTCAACTTCAGCAACTTCTCTGCATTCTTGTACCCAATCATTTCAAATTGCTCTTCGGTAACGAGACCGCTCTTCTCCAGCTCCTCCATAAACCTAAGCCCATTCTCGTTCGTCGCGAACGGATAATCGACGCTATACAAAATCCTATCGATTTTTGTATTCCTCAGCAGACACGCCATGGGATTGAGGCTCCAAACGCCCGACGTCGTGATCCAGATATTCTCGTCATACACGACCTTCCACGGCCTCTTGCGCTCGCCCCACCGCACCGACAGCGCGACAATGCGCTCCAGCATGAACGGCAACATCTCACCCATATGCCCGACCACGATCTTGAGGCGCGGATAGGCGTCGAACACGCCGGCAGCAAACAGCTTGAGCACGTGCAGGCCAACATCGGCGTGCCAGCCGAAAGCCGACGCGCCGAGCGACGCCGCCGCGGATGCCGGGTAATTCCCCTGGAACAGCAGCTCCATGCCGCCGGCCGGGAACGCCGGGTGCAGGTAGACCGGCACGTCGAGCTCCTGCGCGGCCTCGAACACGGGCCAGAACTCGGGCGCATCGTAGTGGCGGCCGGCGGCGTGAGAGTCGACGAGCGCGCCGACGAAGCCCAGCCGCGCGACGCAGCGCCGCAGCTCCTTCGCAGCCTCGTCTGGCCGGCCCATGGGCAGCGTCGCGAAGGCGGCGAGGCGCGTGCCGCCCTCCGCGCGCACTGCCGCCGCCGCGTGGTCGTTGGCCGCGGCGCACGTCGCAGCGGCGCTGGTTGCGAGCCCCGGCCCGTGCGACACCACTTGCAAGCTGATGCGGCCGGCGTCCATGGCTGCTAGGCGGCCGGCGCCGAGGTCCGTCAGCTTCGAGACCAGGCTTGGGATCCATTTCAGCTGCTCGACGTAGGGGCCCGACTCGGCGAGGAAGCCCGGTGAGGAGTAGTGCTCCTCGAGCGTAATCAGTGGGATCATGGTGGTGGAGAGGCTGTGATGGAGGCGAGATCTGCTTGAGGGTTGATGGGTGTGGATTTGACACGCTGCTGGTTTATACTTGTGTCAGATTCAGGTACTTAGTGGACCATTTGCTGGTTGCGGGGTGGTTCTTCAGGTCGTATGGTGTCGACGACTAAAAGCGTCTTTGGAAGTGATTTTATTCGCTCGGGGCCTAATCTGTAGCTAGTACAGTGAGAATTTTATGCACTCAAACTGAATTGTCTTTGTACTTGATGTGGTGTTACCCTGAAGCGGAGCTTTACGGTCCTTGGCTCGAGGTTGTAATAGTGGTTGTCCGATGCTGATCAGTCAATTCCGATTGGACGTGAATTCGACAAGGTACGATATGTATTTGAGAAACTCTCGCATGAACAACTTCTGTGCTCTGCGAGAAGAGGGTATAAAGCGTTGGCGTGGCAAATAGCACTCTGAACGCCAAAATCATCATTAGTCCTTCATTTTAAACCCTTCATTCGAGCCTCCTTGCTCTGCGCTTCTCGGTTCTGCTCCGTCCGTTCCAAAAAGTCACGCCTGCTCAGATAACTCTGCTTGCTTCTGCCATACTCATCAAGCTCCTCTGCAATGCCCTCCTTGTCCACAAAGCCCGCCCAATCATGCCGTGACTTGTCCACAACGTTGAGCTTTGTCGCGGTCGGAGGCTTGGCAGCAAGTCTGCTGTTGACCGCAAAGTTCTCTTTGTTGATTGCGATGACTGGTGGAACGGGAGCCTTATTGCGAGGCCACCTTAATTGTAGGTGCGAGGGCAGTGTGCGAACCTCCCCGAGTGGATTTGGCTCGAACCGTGATGGACGTTTAAGTGGCCTGCGTAGTAGCGGTCTGTCGCTAGCATTGGCGTCTGACTCCTCCTCCGGCGGTTGTTCTACGTCTTGCTGCTTTCTAGCTCTGGCGGCATTTTCCCGCTCTTGCTCTTCGAGGTATAATCGTGCCTCCGCCGATGACTTTGGAACTCGTCGTTCCTCTGTTGTAACTTCGCCTGCAAACTTTGTAGTACGCTTGATGGTGATGTATCCCTCTTCTGGCTCTTGCTTTTGTGCGGACTCCTCAGATGGCTTTGGCAGTTCGGGAGGTCTGCCTACAGGCTTCGACGATAGCTTTGCCCAAACTGCGTCAACATCGATAGTGGATCCTTTGATCGTCGCGAGAGGTTTTTGCTCTTCCTTTCTTGGACACGTTAGAACTGGAAATTGTCACTTGCATGAGTTACGTTAGAACACATACTCCTGTCGTCGTTGAGCCCTCGTTCTCACAAAGCCGCCTTGACCACCTTCGCCATCACTGGAGATATCCGCGTCAACGCCGCCCTTTCGTTTCTTGTTGCGCCTCTCTTGTATTGTAGCTTCATCTCCAGAATCAAACTCCGCGTCTATCACATCGTTGTCGCGCCGCCTTTTGCCTTTTGGTGTGCGTGACTTAACTGCTGCCGGGAGGGTTTCGTCTTCTGAGGACGAGCTATCTTCGTCTTGGAGCGCTTCGTCGGGATTGAAGTCCTCGTCTGATGCTGCATCATCCAGTTCATCCACAGGAATATCTTCCTCCATCGGTGCCATACTTTGATGTTGTTGGGGTCACAAGGAAGTCGAGAGGTGAAAAGTCGAGAAATCCGAGAACGGGCGCTGAACGCCACAACAATCCTGGAGCCTCTTGCTTGGCACGGCTGAATTCGTTTGGTCGAGTCCGCTCCACAGTGAATTGCAGTACGGTGAGCAGAGTAGCACCTTTTTCTACTGTACAATTGAGGCATATAAGAGGAAATTTTATCATAAGTTTCCCATTCCTCGGCGTTTAATGATGGCGAAATATGATAATCTGAAACTTGGGGCAAGCATTATTATATATATAAGTGTACTCTTATGTATGAAATACGAAAAAGTTAAACGTCAAAAGCCTGGTAATAACCCTCACAGTATTTTTTTTTTTTTAAGAGCTTACTAACTTGCCCACCGCAATATAGTCTCGGGTGCTAAAATTCGTTCCATTCGTAGCCCAACAATTCCGTGGTGGAATACCGCTGATCGAAAACAACGCAACGGTGCACTCCGCATCCAACAGACCATTGCTGTAGGCGTTGTAGTTCCAGTCAGAGCATACCGCTATGCACTCGGTGAAGGAAGGCACAAAAGCCTCCGCCAGAGTGACACCGCCCGGCAAATCAACCCCACAGAACTTGTTGAATGTGTAAATGCCGGTGGCTCCGTCATTAGGATTATTAGGTGTGACCTGACTGCCATTGCTACCGAGGCAATCCCACGAGACGTCGTAGCCGTCAATGACTGTTGTTGCGGAGCTTGCCGACGAGTCCGTAGCGGTGGAGGAGGAGGAGTTTTGCGGGGCTGACGACGCAAGGCTGTGGGTGCTGTAAGGCTTCGTTAGTGGTGATTGGAGCAACTTGTCCTTTGGTCACATAAACCTTGAACTAGCACTAATTGTGGATGCGGAGGTAATACTCGCTGAGGACGTGGATAGGGACAAGGAAGTGCTTTTCTTTGCCGAGCTTTGACTTCCTCCTACGGCTCCCCCAACTGACGCAACGATCGCAATAATGGCAATTGCGCCAATGATAAGCCAAAATATCCATAGGCGGAGGCCTCCTATTCGCTGGTCCAACTGAGAAGTGCCATTTTCCTTGTTGCTCGAGGGAATCTCTGGCCCTGAGGTTCCAATATACGATTGTTGCGCGAAGGCTGAGGTGCTAAGGTATGCGGATGTAGTCCATCTTCGGCGACTCTCTCCGGCAATGATTCGTCCATATATATTATTGTACAGGTAGAAACGATTGCTTATTCAAAACTATCTGTTATGGAGTGGTCAAAAAGGTTGTATTTTCTAACTTGATGCTGTCCAGTCTATATATGGCGAGGCTGAGTCCGTGCGTACGTGATGAAATGGCTTTCGATCCGTTGCTGGCTGCGTATTGCATTCATCGTAATACGAGGAGTTTCTAAGAGAAAACACGAGTAGGTTTAAGAAGATAATTGTTTTTCTAGGCTGTTGTAAACGGCTTTAATTGTGGTCTACACAGGCAGCTTACAATTTCACAGCATGCACCCTTGAGATTCTACGATCGCGCACTCAACGTCCACCACACTGCATGCTGCCCTCAGCCCTGTAGCCCTCACATCATCGACATGTTCACTCCTGCTGAATCTCCGCATCGCATTCTCTTCGTTGTTCTGCTTAGCGTCTTCACTCTGCTCAGACTACCAGGCGCGCTCGACCGATCATGAGACGGTATACAAACGTCTCTGGATAACCACCTTCATGAAACATGTCATCATATAACATGTCAATGTGGTTCTTGGCAACTATAACAACGCTACTCCCAGACCGGCAATACCAGCTACCGCACTGAGCAGAATACTTCCAAATTGTTCTTTCTCCGCGGCATTCCTGTGAGTTGGATTTGTGCCCGAGGAGCTGGCACTTGGAGTCGCTGTCGTATCACTTGGAGAACCAGTTGGGGAGCCAGCTGAAGTGTAGGTTCCTGCGCTGACCTCAGCAGATACACTGCTGGCCTCAGCATCACTGAGCTTCGCGTCACACACGGAAGCGTAGGAAGTAGTCGGGATGCCAATTGAAGGACAATTCGTCCCCGTCGAATTGGCTACGTAGGGAACTTCAAGCGCCACTATGGGACAAATTGTCAGGTCCGGAGCCGTGCCGCCACTATCGACCGTCGTGAAGTCAATGCTCGCCCCCCAAGTGCCATGTGTGATTTCAATAGAGTCAATTCCCTCTGGTATGCACTCTCCACTCGAATAGGACCAAGCAAGAGTCCATTGACCTGCGGGCAGTGTGAATCGGTCCGCAGCAATGGGATCCTGGGAGAGAGTGGAGTTCACGATGATATTTGAGTCTGGGGGTGTTTGATGTTCCCAAAAGGAGTATACATCGCCTTGATCATAATACATATTTTGGGATGATCCTCTGCCGGTGATGTTCCATTCGAAGGTAAAGCCGAAGCCATAAGCTAATTGGGCTTGCTGAATGATGAAAATGATCGGGAACGGGGTGACGAGTGTGTAGGTGTCGTTTTGTGGGAACACTAGATCGATTTC
>Ga0335072_10000149_pt1 | contig 147262 bp, 138 predicted proteins | sample Lox_Sample_21_FD_206725 | JGI IMG/M metagenome (GOLD analysis project Ga0335072, IMG submission 206725) | Soil microbial communities from Loxahatchee National Wildlife Refuge, Florida, United States - Lox_Sample_2.1 | ecosystem: Environmental > Terrestrial > Soil > Wetlands | place: USA...
CTTGTTCGCCTCCAACCTCTCAATGATCTTGGTGATGCCCTCAGCACCGTCATCCTCGTACACCTCAACTTTCGGTTTGATGCCATGACGAGCCGCGAATTCGAGCATATCATCGTGGACCTTTCTCGAAGCCACCAAGGACGACTGCAGGTGATAGCCCTCCCAGAATACTGGCCCGGCCCTGATATATTGTCAGCTTCTTCATTCCATTCAAGTCTACAATGCGCCACGGAAACTTACGGGACGGTGAGAGGTCCTGAAGTTGGAGCCGCCAGAAGGACGACAGTCCCTTCTCTTGCAAGGACCTTCTTATTCAAGAACCTAAAATAATTAGCACCTAACGACTCGTCATATATGGTAAATGCTTACTTCTCCCAGTCCGGATATGCGTTCCCCGACACGATGAGATGGTCTATCGGGGCCTTGATACTGTCCACTTCGCCCACCAAGATGAACTCGCTGGCGCCAAACTCCCTAGCTTCTGCCTCCTTGTCCTTCGACGTGCTGAACACCACGACTTCGGCTCCAAGCTTCGCCGCGAATTGAATGGCGAGGTGACCAAGTCCACCAATACCCATGACACCCACTCGATCCGAGCTGCGAACCGTCGAGACAAGCGCACTGTAGACCGTCGCGCCGGCACACTGCAGCGGCGCGGCCGCCTCCGAGCTCAGCGCCTCGGGGATGCGGTGGACGTATGTCTCACGGCCGACATAGTAGTCGCCGAAGGTGCCGTTGTTGTAGTCGGCCTCGCCGAAGATGACGCGGTCGTTGCAATAGATGTCGCGGCCCGACAGGCAGTACCTGCAGTGGCCGCACGAGGCGCGGTGGAAGCCGCCGCCGGCGCGGTCGCCGACTTTCAGAGACGTTACGGCGGAGCCGACCGCGACTACTTCGCCGACGCCTTCGTGGCCTAGCGCCAGCGGCGCGCCCAGCCGGAAGAATTCGCGGTCCGTGAAGCACACGCCTGTGTGCGTGATTTTGATTAGGACGTCGTGAGGGCCCAGGGTGGGGATCTTGGCTGGCGTCGCGGTGATAGTGCCGTTGAGGCCGCGGTAGACGGTGTACTCCTTTCCTTCATATGTAGATGCCATTGTTTGCGCAGTATCGCTTTTTGTGATTGAGTCTGTACGTGTGAAATCTCGGTAGCTTGTGGAATGACCAGCTCCGTCGTAGGTTCCATATCGCCTTGATATATACACTGCAAACTTAAACTGTGCATAGCCAGAACAAATGGAGGCTTGTTCTTACTAACCACATGGCGGTGATCGACTAATTCACTATCTATGCTGTTTAGTTACGCTTCCGAAAGAGATTAGTGAAATCACAAATGTTGATTAATCCTCTCAGGATTTAGCCGATGCGGTTCGCAAAACCTGATTGGCGCGAACCGCCGATAAAGACTACATTATTCGCTAGTAACAGCAATTGAGCATTTTTGTCCGGTGGCAACTCATTTTTCCAAGTTTTATGAAGCTTCACGTAATTCAGGTCGAAAAGCAACTTTAATAATTGCCACTGTACTCTTCAGATTACTTGCGTTGGGCAAATCCTTCCACCAATTCGTCGACAAGCTTCTCGATCATAAATCCGTCGGGATCATTGTTCGGATTCACTTCGGTAACCACCAGTCCCTTGAGCTTCTTGCTCTGCAGAAAGACCTTTGCCGCGTCTAAAGCCTCGGTCGATGTCAAACCGGCATAGTGGGGGTAGTTGCCCAGAGGAAACTCTGATGAATCGATTACATCAACGTCGAAGTGCAGGAAGATTATATCCACTTGCTTTTCTAGCCATTCGACAGCTTTCTTCGCCGTCCCGACGGGATCCTTTTGCACAGTGGGTCGGGTGAATGTTTTGAAGCCCGTCTCCAGCATATACACCCAGTGCTCGAGCTGAGGTTGGATAGGATCGAAGCCGTAAATGACGATGTTTTCTGGTGTTACAAGAGGTCTTCCATTCGTGTCTGAGAACTCTCCCATGCTTTTGAGGTAGCCTTCGCGGAGAGTGAGATGTGTCATAACCATAGAGTCCAATACGCCAGTTCCATCGACTTGAACTCGAGAATCGTCAGGAATTGTCAAATCGATGTCGCCGTCAAAGTATATCACTCCTATTTTCGTTCCAGGAGGATAGACTTGATGCATGCCAGACAAAATTCCGGGCGTAATGGAGCAGTCTCCGCCAATGAAGAAAGGGAAGGTCTTTGTAATATCAACCACCTCCTTTGAAGACAAGGTCGACTTGATGTGTTTCAGAACAGCAACCGTATTCTCTTCATTTCTCACACCATTCGCTTGAGGAGTCGGCTTCCAAGCCGCGGTTGCTTGCAGAGACGGATTTGATTCAAATATGCTTTCGACAACCGACACCTTGTAGCCATGCTTCTCAAGTTTCAATGGGAGCTTTGCTCTTTCGATTAAAGCTTTAGCTGCCAGTCTTTGGCCCGCGAAGTGAGTCCCTGCTTCGGTAGGAATTCCAACAATGGTGATGTTGGTCGTCTTCGAGCTCATGGTGTAACTAGGCAAATATTAACTATGACTCGCCTGAAACGAATTATTGAGCCACTTTTAGTTGAGTTTTGTGTCTTAAGAAGTTGAAAATCTTTATAAATATGATGGATCTACCACTACGGGTGCTTGAATCAACTTGGAAAAATGTAATCTGGGTAAGAAACGGTGATCGCGATGTCGTAAAGCCACGCCCTACACGTACGCCAAGACCCTATACGAGGAGGGATTTTGATCGTTTCCGAATCAAGCGAGGGAGCGAGAAAATCTATACGCTGAACGCCGATAGAGTACACCTCGTGTCAGCTAGAGGATATGCTGAGCAATCCGATCAACGAGCTACAGAGCGCGAGATAACACTGTGGTCGCCTGGACGACATTCCTCGAACCATTTTGCCAACAATGACCTATTACTCTAGTGATTTAGATTTAATTGCTATGAACGATAATGTTCACAGACCTTCTTCGCTATAAAACAAATGCATTACTAATTGAAAGCTATTCACTCCATTTCCTGGGGAGGGAAACCAGTCCTTGTCAGAGTCCCGTCAGAGTTTCTGAGGAATGAAATGTTCGCAGATGATGGGCTTTGGCTACTACCCTTCATTTGGGTCACCTTTGAGGTGCCTCCCGGTTTGTAATACTCCGTTGAGGTTGGACGATGATCTGGGCTGCCTCCAGGATATATTGGAAGGGGAGATTCGTTGAGTTGGCTACCTGAAAGAGATTGATGTGCAGTGGATACCATCATGGCTGGATCGTGACCAGAATGAGAGCCATTATCACTGCCAATAATGCGACCAACTGGTGTTTCTCCGACTTCAACTCGACTGAGTCGATTTTCAAGAGCAGTCACTCTTTTCTGATGTCTCCAACTTAAAAATCCAACTAGTACAAGTGCAATAACGCCAACGGGTACCGCCACACCGACAGCAATATCTACCGTCTTCTTATTAGAGCTAGAAGCTGCAGCTGAAGTTGAGGTAGGCGATACTGTTGGTGTAGCAGTGGTGGACGTGCTGGAGGAACTCGAAGATGCAGCTCCATTGACAAGTTGCGGAAGAGGACTCGTTCCATTGTCGAAATCATATACTGAACAGTCATAATTTGGTGCAAGAGGACAAGACGGATTTGTACAAAGGGACTGTGGTCCAATAACACCTCCTGGGAATAATGCTGATTCCGGACGACAACGGAAGTTTAGCCCTGCATTCATATTTGTCGTGATTCCATCGGCCTCTGCTGAAGTCAATCCCACGGATTGAGCTGCCAATCCGACTTGCTCAATGAAGTAGCCTAACTCATTGGGGTCAAGGGACATGAACTTGTGGATTTCATACAAGCTGGTCTTTTGGAGCGAGCTTGTGAAGTTGACAGTGCCGATGATCGAACATTGGAAAACGCGAGCAAAGAGGGAGGAGAAGTGACTGAAGAGCATGCTATTTGCATGTCAACATTATCAAAACTTGAGATCAAAGGAGCTTGGCATTGCTTACTATTGGTTTGATGTGTTTGTATTTGCGAAGCGACCATTTTCGAGAGCGACAACTCCACCATCATCAAGCCAGTTCACCGCTTGAGGCTGGCCATTTTCACCGTCTGTGGAGTACACGGTTCCGTCAAAGTACTTGACTAGATTTATTCGGGTATTGTTAAAAGTGGCAGCTGAAAGAACGCCTAGTACCGACGGACCCGAAAACACAGTCGAGTTTCCACCGAAGACGTTGACAACGAACTGTGTGATCCATGCTTTTTGAGCGGCCGTGCCATTGGCGGCGGTGGCGGAGGAAGAATAAAAGTCGCAAACAGATGTTCCATTCGGGGCCTGTGAAGCCGTGAAGGCTACAATACCCAGCAACAGAAGGATAGCTCTGAGCATTTTCAGTGTAGTTTGACCTTCGCTGTCGGAATCTTAGGGCAGTAGCTTGGTCCAGCGCAACAGGGACTCGGAAGCACGGTGTCTTCTCAGCCACGACTGGCAGGATCCATTGATGTAGAATGGAAAGAAGGGAGGATGAGGGGACTTATGCAGAAATTCTGCGAGAAAACAGCTCGGAAATGCAAGCACCCAAGGTGGGGATGAATCGAGCCGGGAGTAAAGTGCCATTAAAGTGGTATTGAGCAAGAAAGGGCTGGGGTTTACGGCAAGTCAGGGAGGTACTGGCTATTGGACGATGTACATTACTGGATGATGCCGCGGAGGTGGAATCAAGTGGCATTGTCATTGGTGTTGTCAGGTAAGGCCACCCGTATTGTTGTTATTGGCGACGCAGCAGGGCGTCGGTAGCTCGCATGGAAGCTTGATGCTTGTTGACCCCAGCTTCATGTAAATACGAGGCCCCATGGCCAAGCTCTTTTCTCTCAGACGCCAAGGATCATTATGCCCATGTTACTCACGGATACATCTCCGGCCAACGTGTGACCTGCGTTCGTCATCGTGGTTGTACTGTTGATGTCTTGTGAGTTTTTTGACAATGCATGCCAAGAGATAAGATTGATCTGATAAGCCGCCATGCACTTCATCTCCACAAGACTCCGGGAAGAAAGTCACACGTACAACCGAGCCAAAGTTCTTGGTAAACCTCATGAACCTCTGAACGGTACCATCCAACAGAACTAGAACGCACGAATCACACCCACTAGACTGTTCGTGGCCACTTGCATCGCCACTCTTCCGCCGCCTTCCTCCAATCTCCAGCGATGTCCTCGGAAGCCTACGAACGCGAACGGTACGACCATCCACTCTTCGACTCCGCAGTCCGCTAACCTCCGCCGCAGCCAAAACAATGCGCTCCTGGAATCGCTGTCGGGCAAAGTGTCGGCGCTGCGCGGCGTCACCGTAGACATCTACGACAACGCCCGCAACCACGACCTCATCGACAGCAACGCCGACGCCTTCAACAGCTTCGGCACCAACTTGCGGAACAGCGCCGGCCGCCTCACGCGCATGGCCCAGTCAGGGAACAAAATCGCTATTCTCAAACTCAGTGGCATTATTATCGGCGTCATACTAGTGCTGTACTTCATCGCGAGGTTTTTCTTTTAGGCCGTGTTGCGGCAGGAGATGGCATTTATGAGTGCAGTGCTTTTGGTGGGCATTTGGAATAATGCTGAATAGCGGGTTGCATGGCAGAGCGACAAGAGGAGCATCATTGCATTGCCGGTGTTGGGAATTTACGATGATATTTCTGGCGTGCAAGGCGCTTCGGAGAGAAGAATTAACTCCATATTGATCGAAGCGGTCGTGTACAAAGACTATAGCTATATGCTCATTTTATGAACATTGTACATCTACTTTTCGTCATCGTTTGACATTTGAATCACTCGCAGTCTAAATGTAAATCCTCAAATCTAAGTAATGCCGCACCATTTCTGAGGTAGGTCTTCTATTCTTCACCTCGGCTGTTTCCAATGCTGACTTCTTGGTAGAATCGTTCTTATGAAGAAGCATCCTTCTCCTTTAGCCAGTTCACTCGAAGCAAGCTTTTATGGTCCATTCCCAAGATATCTTTATACAGCTCTGGCCGGCGAGCCTGTCGATAACGGTACCCTCCAGCCAACGAAAGCTTCTCTCTTGTGCAAAGAGCATGGACAAATTCATTACCTAATGACGTACATTCGGCAATGATGTCTCCGTACGGATCCAGAATCATCGAGCAACCATTCTTGAGCTGATCCGCGTCCATGCCAATTGGGTTGCTGAACACAACGTACGCCGCGCTGTCGTATGCTCTGGCTGGCAACCATTTCATCAGCCACTGGCGTCCCTTCAGACCCATAAACTCTGCCCGAAGAGAAGTATGGTCGTTTTCGCGATTCTCCCAAAGTTTAGGATCCACGAAGCCCGCTCCTGGTCGTGTTGATGGAGTGCACATGGTGACGTGAGGGATGAAGATGATTTCCGCGCCGAGTAATGCTGTTGCTCGAACATTTTCGACGACATTATTGTCGTAGCAAATCAATATTCCGCATTTCCAGCCGTTGAGAGAAAATATCGTGTAGCTGTCTCCTGCCGACAGACACGAATTGATGAACGGATGGATCTTGCGATGTTTCGCTAGCAAGCCATCGGAGGAGACACAGATGTAGGTATTGTAAATTGATCCTTTGTCATCCTTTTCAAACAGTCCAGCGAGAATGACAATCCCAGCCTCTTTTGCAATCCGGATTAATTGTTGCGTGCTGGGGCCTTCGGGAATAGGCTCTGCAACATCATACAATTCATCCCTGGTGAGAAGACGAGCGAAGGTGTAACCCGTGATTGAACATTCGTGGAAAGAAACAATATCGCATTCAACAGCAGCCGCCTTTATGCTGAAATCCCGGATCTGTTGCAAGTTCCAGGCTTTGTCTCCGGATTTGTTTTCAAACTGTACACTCGCAATTCTAAGTGAGCCCATGGCGAATGGAATTGAAGTTCAAGCTCGATAGCGAGTTCATCTTGATACCTAATTAGTGAGGTTGTACGTTTAGAAAAGCTGAATTGCGCATACCCCGGGTGAGTCATCAATGCGACCCAAGAGGTAGCATTGCATTGTCTCGCGGTACCAACACCACAACCGGTTAAATGCATCGTATTCATACGTAAACGACTATGCTAGAACGCCGGAACAGAACGCAGTGTGCAAATCCCTTTAGCCAGCGGCTAAATCCAGCATCGCTCCCACGCGAAGTCCCTCTATCAACCGTGCGTGCATTGCAACGCGCCAACCCTATTCCCAAACGTTGGAAAACAGATCCTCATTCGTCCCGAACGGCTTCTTCTGGGTCGGGGCGGCGCCCGCTCCTCCCTGCGGCAGCTGCGGCGCCTGCCGCGGCGCCTCGCTCCACCCGCCGAAGTCGTCGTCCCGCGCGACCTCCGGCGCCGCCTTGGCCGCCGGCGCGCCCCACCCTGCATTGGTCGCGCCCCACCCGCCGCCGAGGTCGGCGAGGGCGGCGCTCGCGGCGGGCCGGGAGCTTGACGCTGCCGAGGCCGCGGCGGGCCGCGGCGGAGCGGCCTCCGAGCTCCAGGCGTCGTTGGAGCCCCACGCGTCGAAGTTGGTGCTCAGCGTCGAGAACGAGGACGTCGTTGGTTTTGGTGCAGCAGCGGGTTGGGAAGTAGGCGCGGGATTGGATAGGTTAAAGATGGAGTTTGCGCTCTGGGAGGGCGCGAGTGGCTTGGGTGCCGGAGCTGCAGCCGGCTGCGGGTCCAGTGCCAGCCCGAAGAGGTCTTGGTTGCCGCTGTTTTGCGTGCTCGGTGACGTCGTGGTTTGTGCTGCGATCGGCGATGTCGATGACAGGAAGTCACCAAAGCCAGAGCTCTGGCTCCAACCTCGTTGCGGTGCTGATGGCTGCGGTGCGGGAGCGGCAGGCTTGGCTAATGTGGGAGACTTGGCGGGAAGGTCGAAGAAACTTCCACCGCCGCCGAAGGATGTCGTTGTCTGTGCCGGTGCTGGTGCGGCCTTCGGACTTGCGAGTCCGGTCAGACCATCAAAGGGAGACGACTGCTTTGGAACCTTTCGAGCTCCTGCCGTGGTCGTGGATGAAATATTAAGGCCGCTAAATGGGTCTGCTAGGCCACCTAGATCAGTCGAAGCTGGAGCCGGAGACTGCATTGGCTGTGATTGCAAGCCACCGAGGTCAACCGATGGCTGCCGCGGCTGAGTAGGTGCCGGTTTAGGTGCCGATGCGTACAAAGATAGAATACTCTGCTTCAAATCCGTCCTTTGCGTTGATGTGGTTGCAGCAGGATTACTCGAAGGTCTCGCTGGAGGAGAAGCAGCCGCGCCTCCAAAGAAATCCAGTCCCAATAGCGAATCTGCCGGCTTAGTCTGCTTCGGAGGAGCTTTGGGTGGCGGAGGAGCAGCTGCTTGGTTTGTCGGAGGACCTGTACTGGGCCTCGCGGGAGGCTCATCTCCAAATAAATCCACCTGCGGCACCTCTTGCCGCTGGTTCGCGCTGACAGCTCTTGCGGGACTGCTTTGTATCTTCTGGCTTGCGCTTCTCTCCAGCTTGACCCTCTCCTGCACAAGATTCAAAGGTACCTCGTCATCCTCTTCACCTCCAAGCGTTTCGGGATCCGGCATGGGCCCATCCATAACCCATCTCTTGCTCTCATACTTTGTACGGATAAAATTCTCAATTTTCTCTTCTCGAGGGACGTGGCCTTGACCTCCTGAGTTGTCTTTAAGCTTTGCCTCCCAGTAGCGGTTGGCGCGACGATTTCCCCATTGGAGCATCACGGCGAGTTGCTCATCAGTCCATGAGTCCAAATCAACGCTCTTAACACGGCTGATATGTGTACCGAGACCCCGATGTAGTCCAGAGCACCGGATGCAAATGAAAATGCCTAAGTTCCATGATGCCCACCGTGGGTGTTTCTGCGTCTTACAATCCGCACAGACGCGGTTTGCTGGCAGTTTGACGAGCGATTTCAGGGTGGTTCTATTGGCCTCTGTGCGGTCTTGTTGGCCCGATCGTCGAGACATGTTCGTGGCGGGTGCGAGGTGCTGAGGAATGAAACAAGTTGAGAATCTTCACTGAAGCTGTCAGCGAAGGCCAACGCGAGAAGGCAGAAACAAAATCAGTGACAAGGATCTCGCCAATTGATACCAGATGGCTATAGCGGATATTTGTCGACAGGACTTGTTTTATATAATTTTGGAAAAGAGTAAAACGCTGATTGTGGTGTATCTACATTCGAGTGCCTGTTTCGACTTCATTTGTTCAAAGGCGAGATTCTTGGCAATTTAGGGTGCAAGCTTTGCACGTGATCTGGAACTCTAGCGGCGTTGAACGTTATTCTCACTTCGAACGGGGAAAGATTGACGTATTAAACGTGTCTCACGAAGTACAGGAGATTCGGTAGCCCGAAAGGCATCTGTAGATGCAGTTTCCCGTTATATAAAGTTCCCATAATAATCCGTTACATGCCCGAGTGTTCAAAGCCACATCCATAGAGTCTCGAAAGTCATAGCTGTGTTGACAGCATTCCCACAAACGCCAGACACCTCGCTAAATGGTTAGCAGAAGTCGTGAGAAGAATGCAAGAAATACCCGTCTACCAACGACCACCACCGCGGCCACCGAAACCGCCACGATATCCACCACGGCGACGACCGCCACTGCCGCCGAACTCGCGGTCGCGAGGGCCAACTGGCGGGCCATCATCGTAGTAAGTCTGCTGCGGAGGGCGACGATCCTTGAGCTTGACTTTGAGCTCGTCGTGGGCCTTGCGCATCTGAGCGAAGCCGATATGCATCTTCCCGAAGAAGTGATCCGCAAGTCGACGGTCGTTGTCAAGCCGAGAGAGATAGGCGCCGCAGACATCGCAGACCTGCAACTTCTGATGGCCGGAAGGACCCGCAGAGTCTTGAAGGGCACGGAGCTCCTCCCTGCGTTTGTCGAGTTCGTGCTGCATCACGCGCACGCGCCAGAACTCGATGGTGGCCAAGTTGACGCCGCCGACGCGCAGGAGCACGCGGATCTCGGCTATACCGCAGTTGATGTTGTCTTCGAGGTCACGGATTTGCTTAACCTAGAAACAATAATCAGTAAGGACTTCTAGATAGTTCAGATTTGATGGAAACTTACTAAAGTATTTGTCTGGCGGATCTCGTCGGGAGTCTTCTCGAGACGCTTTTGAGCAGCTTCAATACGGACGTTACACGCGTCGATTTCCTTGCCAATGTCGCGCATGTAGTCGAACTCAAAACCCCATTGCTCTTTCTGCTTCTCGTCGGCGGCCTCGTACTCGGTCTTGAGCGCCTTGGAGTGGATCTTGGAGCAGGCGCCTTTGTCGGCTTTGGTATTGGAGAACAGATCGAAATGGCAGTTGCCAACGAGGTATGAGCGGCAAACTTTAGGATCGGTGATGCGGATCTTCTGCGAGTGCGTAGAGGTGCCGTATCCCTCTGCTCCCATGAGCTGCTCTGTGTTGCGTGTCAGTGGGCCATCTTGATTGTTGATGCTGAGCTTCTGGAACTTACCGAGCAGCCTACGCTGCTCGGCAGCCATGTTGACTGAGTGTCTTTACGGTTGCCGATAGCGTTTGGGTTGAATTTATTGCAACAAGTTCTTGTTGTTGGTTAGTTTGTGTGCAGACGACAAAAGAGTTTGGGAGAAAGTTGACTTTGAAGGAAGATGGAAGTGGCGGTGGCGTGGCGCGAGCTTCGCCTTTCAGATGCCACATCTGCGTTTCCCCAGATCTGAGCATCTTCACTCGTCGAACGAAGAAAAAACAATCCGAAATGCTCCACCCTACAGAGCCTTCGAGACCATCAAAGCTTGAATTCCTATAATGAGCGTCAGCTAGCCATATCTGTTTGGTTTAACAAGGACCATGCGATTCTCGCTCGCCTCTTTGCTGGCATTGCCAGCCATACTTCGATCCTGCATTGCTTCTCCTGATTACCATGAAACTTTGTACCTCCGCCCACTACCACAAAATGCGCTCCTAGCGTCCTTTGAATTCGAGAGCAATGCTACTTTGTCATCATTCGAGCATCAGAACTTCAGATACTTTCCAAGATCGCTTGGCCAGATCTTACAACACGCGCACACGAAGGAATTGCACTTGAGATTCAGCTTGGGTCGATGGGATGACGAGAGCTGGGGTGCAAGACCGTGGGATGGTGCAAGAGAAGGTGGAACAGGAGTGGAATTGTGGGCTTGGGTGGATGCTGCTTCAGACGAAGAGTAAGACATCAATTGGCGGTTCGACTGCTGCTCCGCTAACTCTAGTGCAGAGCTGATTCTCGATGGCTGACCCTCACCAACGCGCTGTCAGGACTGTTTTGCGCGTCGCTGAACTTCATAGACTCCACTCGCACCATTCGACCTATCAATACCTTCGAGCCGGAAGGAGTACACAGAGGATTCAACAATCTTCAGCTTCTATACGGAACCCTACCGCATGAAGTAGTGTGCACAGAAAACCTGACTCCGTTCCTTAAATTGTTGCCTTGCAAAGGAAAAGCTGGCATCTCAAGTCTGCTTGATGGCCACAAGCTGTTCGACGCGTCATACCAGACTATGTCCATCGATGTTCGTCCCATCTGTCCACCGGATGGGGGAGAGTGCATGCTAGAGATGCACCAAGTGGTGGTAATGGTGCTAGACTTGGAACGCTCGAAACGGCCACGAGACAACCCTATACCTCATCCAAAGCCGATTGAAGAGATTGAGTGTGACAAAACGACGAAGCCATACAGCCAGTGGCAAGACCATTGTTATCCTCTAGCAGACAATTCTGAGCCTGGTTGGAGTCTCAAAGAGATATTTGGTCGGCCCATCTCACGATCTTGCGCTCCGGATGATAGTGGTTCAACAGACATTCCTATCGTTTGGCTGAATGTTCCACAGGAACGATCAGTCGCTCTGCTCTCTACCGATCAGACTGGCCTACATCCTGAACACTCGATCGGCGACCATAGAACCTTCTCGCTACCTCCAAGTGGCAGAGACTTTGATCTTGTCCTCCCAAAGCAGCAAATTCCACATCCTCTCCGACTTTCATCTCCACCAGTCCAAGCAGCTCGCTCGATCACCGGCTATGGCCAAGAGCGTGGCGGTCTCCAGACTACGATCACCAATCCCAATGACGAAACTCTGGAAATAGTGTACCTGGAGTCGCTGCCATGGTTTATGAAGCTTTTCTTACACACGCTAAAAGCCGAGGTGCTACCTGCCAATGATACTGCCACATCACATGAGAGCAGCCCGATCAAAGAGACATACTACAAACCCGGTCTTGATCGCCTTCGTGGAACACACCTCGAATTGACCATCTCCATTCCAGCGCATTCAACGGTGACAGTCACCTATCAGTTCCAGAAGAGTCTCTTACGATACACCGAGTATCCGCCGGACGCGAACAGAGGCTTCGACGTTCCCGGCGCCGTGATTCGGATAATGTCACAGACTCCTGCGACTGGAGATGCACGTTCAGTGATCTCAGCCGGCCAAGGCACTTACATGCGTACAACGCCGCTGCTACTCACGCTACCGACCCCCGACTTTAGCATGCCCTACAATGTCATCATTTTGACCAGCACAGTGATGGCGCTTGGTTTCGGAGGCTTCTTTAACATGGCCGTAAGGAGGATGGTGGCACAAGAAGAGGCGCCGCCTGCGTGGCTTACACTTAGGCTCTTGCAACTCAAAAACCTGTTTGGGCCGTTGATCACGGCTTCGCTCAATGTGCTGGGATTGAGGCCTGTTGAGAAAGTTGAGGACAAAGAGGAATAATGCCACGTGTGTACGAGTAGAATTAGGCTTGACAGAAGTTCATATGCATCTGTGGTCGAGTGCCGAGCACCGCATGTCATGTGGGAGGAGTTCTTAGGCGCGAGTCACGGCAACATGCTTCGAGCATAGTTCGTCTCAGATGTCGAATTGTGTTTCCATATACATACTCACTGAAGAATATTTGCAATAAACACGAACTCTAATGCAGAGTCGTAAATTCACTCACAGCCGGACGTGGGAGTTTGGCAAGGATGAGAGCGGCCTTGGCGCTTAGAGCCCCATCTGTCACCCATCGATGCTATCACGACGCCTAACACCCAATGACCTCTTCCGGTCACCCAAGAATCCTGTTGGAGATACTATAATAGTTGCACCCCTGGAAATGGCTCAACATGAGGCCCATGGGGTAAAATCGCTCAGCCACGTTCATTGGTTGCGATCAAAGTTTAATAAAGTCATTCCTACGTGTGAAAGTTGACCACTCTGACCTTAAGTCTGCTGCTTTTCCTCCTCTAGTTTCGATTTCCATCTCTCTTTAGTTGCTTTCAGCGCTGGCGCTGTCTTTTGTTCATATAGCAGCAGATTGGATCACTAGTTGAAAGATGTCTACCGCCAGTACTGCAGCTCCAGCATCGGCCACCACAACGTATCCTGCGATCTCCACGCCCGATGGACCGTCCGGTCTTCCCATCTCCAGAATCGGTGCAATCATCGGTGGAGTTCTTGGAGGCATTATTTTCTTCGCGCTCGTTGGCGGTGGCATCATGTTCTTCTTCTGCTCGACGGGTCGCCGACCAGGCCGATCGCAAAATGTGCAGGTAAAAACGCCGAACTGGGCGACGAGGGTTTGGAACGCGGAGCGCGGCTACGGTGCAGCCCACGGCAGCAATCACGCCCCTCGGAGTGCTGTGAAAAAGAGCATGTCGACGAAGACAGAGAGTAAGACGGAGGTCACTGTGGCGGACTTGGAGCACGGGACGACGACCGCGGCGCCCAAGAAGAAAAAGAAGAACAAAAGAGCGTACGGCGTGCTGCCATGGGGTCAGCACGACGCGGCCGAGGAATTGCGAGAGCAACAAGAGCGGCAAGCACAGCAACAGCAACAGCAACAACAGCAACAGCAGCAGCAGCAGCAGCAGCAGTTCGGAGCGCCTACCAATCCTCAGCTCGCCCAGGGACACGGGTACGCGGTACCTGGCGGCGGGAGCCAGCCATACAGCTACGCTTATGCTCCGCAACAGCAACCGCCGCAGCGGCAACCGCAGCATCCCCAGGCAGCGGTTGGACACCAGCTAGCACATCAGCACGTGGCATTCCAACAGCAGGTGGCGATGCAACAGCAAATGGCAATGCAGCAGCAACTTGCCTCGCAGCAGGTGGCGAATGCTGGCGCCGTGTATTATCCGCCTCCCGCGCAGTAAGGTTGGAAGGTTTTGGCGACAGCATGGTGGTGAAACCGGGACTATGAGGAGTACGGCGTTGGCGAATCGAAAATGTAGCCAGCTTGTATCGGCCCTTTTTATCTGTCCTCCACGTTGATCGCAGCACAGTGATGTGCTGTGGACTGTGCCCGTTGTTTCTTGTGAATGTTTCGGATCCTCTTCAGTGATCAACTTCTTTTCCTTATGTAAACCGAAAGGACTCCGAGTTTCAATTGGGCCTAGGATAACAATAGAGAATAATGTGAAGAGCACTAACTTATATTTTCTTCATCTCTACGAGAGAAGGTTTGCTTAAGTTCATGTAGAGCATTTATGATGAGGATGATCTCTAGCACCAAACTTAGCTCTTATACGGTCCTACTGGAGAGCTTAGGCAATGCATCACCGGTCGCATCTAACGCCCAACAGTCAATGAGGATCGAGATTGCGTGAGGAAAGCCGACAACAAGCTCTAAGTAGGATTCAGTTAGCTCCCGCGTGAGGCCGAGTCTTTGGTGCAGGGAACCATTCCGAATCGGGTAGGTCGCGATCCTGGTCGGTAACCTCAGCCTTTCTGCCCATACGTGGCCGCACCGAACCTTCCTAACACCTAAAGTGAGTGAATCGTACAACAATGAAGAGATAACAATTCTAGAATTATATCTTCCGTGTTCGGCGTATTCTGCTCTCATGGGTTCTTCCAAATGGGGTCTCTCGACATGAGCGCGCTCCTGCGAATTGCTCGCTAGAAGTGTTACTCCGAGAATACCAATGAGCAATACAAGGAAATGGACTCTCAGATTATACTTCCAAGGCTTCTAACCAGGCGGTATTAGCTTTGTGAGGCATTAGGCAAGTGTCTTCATTCCGGACAATGATTAGAAGGTCTAATTTCGCTTTCCTTCTGTCTAAGCCTGTGAAATATACACGAAGGAGGCATTTACTGCAACTTTTCGTACTATTCACGATGCTACAAAGTGCACATGGTAGGCGAGATCTTCGCAGCCTCATTAGCTTGCTTTGATCGTTGCGACTTCCCGGAGATGGCCATCGTGGAACCGAAGTGAACGGTGGGTAAGGACTAACGGCTAGGATTATATTCTGTAGGTCTTTGAACACCGATCCTTTTATCACAACGCAGCTGACTCGTTTAATTGAAGTGATTCATGTTGTGCACCAATCGTAGTTGTCGTATTCTCGCAAAGTAGCCTTCGGGACGAATATAAATACTTAGTCGTTTCAGTCAACCTCGTCTTTCTCTCTCCATCAGATCAGAACATCTCCGGCAAGCTCAGCACTCAAACCCGCTCTTTCGCTAAACGAAAGCTCTTCCACCATCAATCAAAATGGTTCGCATCTCAGCTTGCGCTGTCTTCACTATCTTGACCCTCGCCTGTGTCGCTGTTGCCAAGCCAGTCGTCGAACGCAAACCCAACCCAATCATCTGCGCCGTCAATGCCGTTCAGGCCCTCACTACCGATCTGACTGGCAGCGCTTCCGATCCTACTACTGCCTTCAACTGCGCTCTTTGGAGATATCACCAGCTCCTTCGCCAGCCTTCTTGCCGCAAGTTCCATTTATGTCGCTTTCTTTTTCCAATCTGGCTACTTCTCTAGTGCGCTTGAATGGGCTGAGAGATTCCGAGGCGGAAGAGAGAAGTGAAATGAAGTTAATTCCAGGCGGAGAGAGGGGCTAGGCTGGAGTTAAAACAGATGGGCCGAGGATACGGAGCGGGAGAGACTCCAGCCACTCGCTAATAGGTGTAGCTACAACTTTTCGAATCAATTTCCCATTAGCGGAATCCTTCATCTCACTATTTTTACGTGATGAACACATGTGCGTGGAATCGTCGATATCGATGGGCTCTTCGCCGATGTATGGAAGTGCTGCAAGGCTTGGTGCGAAAAATTACGCACGTCAGATGTCTGGAACCAGTATTTTATCTTCTGTAGACTCCTATGGATTTGATATTCATGAAAAACTGCGGGGCGAACGCATGATTTGTCCCGAACCATGGGCTCTGAAGCTGCGTGGACGAGTCTGTCATTGCATATCCCAAGCTCTTTCGATTATCCGTGACCGAAAGTCTTTTTGCTGGAGAATTTTGAAAATCTTTGTTGTGAATATGCTTAGAAACCGTGATGTAAACATGTCAAAGCGAGCTGGTGGTTGCTTCGTCCTTCATTCTGTCGAGGTGATCGAGCTTACAGTTGGAGGCGGAAGGCCGAAATGGTCCGAGTTTTCAGTCGCCTCATTCAGAATTATGATTATCGCAACGGAAGGGAAGTAACCTGCTGATTGTAATTCTTTTATTCAATTAGTACATTGACAGTACCGACACGTTGTCCCGACATTGATGATAATGCCCAATCGTACGACGCGCCGCCATCAATCTAACGCTGTACGATAGTTGATGCGCCAATCCGAGCTTCTGTGGCTGAAAATGGGTTTGAATCGCGTCATGACTGCATCGAATTACGTTCTCAGGTTATTATCCTAGGATATATAACTGAGGTAGTGGAAACTCAGTGTTCGAGATCATATTGTCGACCACTTGTTCGCTCATGCTCAAGAAGTCTTTTGCTAAGGTACGGAGATAAATTCTGCTTGGGTCTCAACTTTTTCGGGCAATGTTGCGCTGGAAGGCCTGGTCAAATTAGCGGGTCCCCCTAAAACTAGGGGCTGCTGAGGATAAAATAAGGGTTAGGGTTGGGGCCGGAGCAGAACTTTGACGAACATAAGGTATCCGTACATTCTGTCTGTGTTGAAAACGCGCACTGTCTATATTCCATTCTAATTCCTAGATGTAAAGCTCCGTTATCGCAAAGCTGGAGCAACTGGCACCGAACAACAAATTAGTGTCTCTTGAGATACATAACGGCCCAACCCAGAATTCTATAGCCCGCGATGATCGCAATCAAAATGCCAACCCATAGACCAGTCCGATCAGTCCTGTATCCGTAGCTATCGAGAACAGCGGTACCGGCAATCTGACACTGCGACTCAAGCGGACTCGAGTACATGCACTGACAGCTACCTCCAGGTAAAGTCTCACAAGCGTAGGTCCTCTTTCCGAATTCATTGACCATCATACCCTGGAACACGTATGCCTGGTAATCAATGTAGTGGAAGACGTAGCGCCAGAAGGGATTCAACGTGTGCGGCTGAACCATGAAGCCATCGACGCTCATCCAAAGTCCGTTGGCGAACGCAATGGCCGCGAGCGCAACAACGAAAATGGGGCAGATGTTCGTGACAAGCACAACAAGACCTTCGGCAGCGAGGAGGTCGAGGAATAGCCACATGACGAAGAGGAAGAAGGCGTCGCCGTCCGGGCGGAAGTTGGAGAGCCAGTATACCAGCACGCTGAATATGATTGCGATGAGGAACAGCGGTAGCAGACCAGTAATGAAGTTTGCGACGATGAAGGCACTCGGTCCGTACAACCCGTTCTGTCGCTCCTTGATAAACTGGCTGCGGTCCTCGATGTACGCGGGAACGTAAGCGACCGCCATGAACGACATGAAAGCTCCGCCATAAAAGAGGGAGTTTGTAAACGATTCGATATTTTTCTGGTGTGGTGCCAGTCGCAGCCACACTGTACCCATGAGAATGGCGAGACCAACGTACATGACAATACGGATGCCATAGGCGATAACGTCGCGGTATGACTTGATGTAGTTTCGGTGTAGAAGGGCCAGCAAGATTGTCAATGGGTTAGCTGAATGGTGGCCAATATCGATATCGCGGCCTTCGCTAGTTGTCTCCTGCTCGATCGCGTCGACAACTACTGTCGCGTTTGGGGACCTAGACCACGAGGATTGGATTTGCTCGAGTTGTTGAGAGGCCTTCTCACGATCTCGCATGAAATCCGTGTTCACAAGCTCGAGTACGTATTCAGCTGGGTTGATGTAGTGTGGCATCTCGTAGCCGATCGAGCTGAAATAGTCACGCACCCCTGAAACGGTTCCATTGTATACTGTCTGTCCAGACGATAGAAGCAGCAGCTTATCGAAGAGGGTGAAAGTCGCGGTTGAGGGTTGATGGATGCTAGCGATGACAATGATCTACAAGAGTAAGCACTTTGAATGAACGCGTAAGGAATTCAAACTGACATTGTACTCGGTCGCAATATCCCTGACAAAATTCATGACCTCAAAGGAGGCCTGAGAGTCGAGGCCACTTGTTGGCTTTTAACATCGGTTAGCACTTCTGGGGCCGACTAAGACGTGGTTTAGGTTCTCGTATGAAAGCCTACCTCATCCAGAAACAAAATCTTCGGACTGGTGATAAGTTGACTTGCCACGCTGACGCGACGTTTCTGTCCACCACTGATGCCTTTGCGAATTGGAGTACCAATAACCGACTTCGACTGCTCTTGGAGACCAAATGCCTCGATCAACGCTTCGATACGGCGCTTTCGATCTGTTTTGTTCACAGTGCTGATAAAGAGTTAGAGGCACAAATCCACCATTCGAAGTGATTGGACACGTACCTTGGCAATGACAACTGAGCTGCAAAGTACATTGTTTCCTGGATCGTCAGAGAGCCGACAAGTGCATCGTCTTGTTCGACATAGGAGCTGATCTTCCGAAAATCACGCAGCATTGTATTCTTGCCGTTAAGGTACATGGATCCATCAACAGTGGCCTTGGATGAGGCATCACGATGTGCTAGAACATTCAATAAGGTTGTCTTTCCAGAGCCACTGGAAAATGTTAGCATAAAAGAATGGTCGACGAACAAATCAACAAACCTGGGTCCCATAATGGCAAGCATTTGGCCTACGTTATTGATCAACATACCATTTCAGCAGTACGCTTCAGGCTCACATACCTGCTTGAACAAAGCCATTGACGCTCTGGAGAATGGTCTTTGGTTTCTTGGTCGCACGGTCTTTGACGTAGACAGTCACGCCATCCCAGCCAAAGCTTCGAACGGTAGTGTTGCTAAGGTGTGCATAGTCGCCGGCGGTTTTTTCAAGATCTTTATCCATCGAGGAGGGCTTTGAGTTGGCAATAGCGGTACCCATTATTGCTGGAATGTATCAGGACTACAGTCGATGAGGACTTGATAACCTGACCATGAATTTCACTTTCACATATATACTCACTCGGGAATGGTAATCGGCGAAGTTACAGAAGGTTTAAGGCGTTTAGGAATAGATAAGGCCTAGGGCTACATTTCAGCTCGTGGAGGCGCCGACACCGTGAGCTGGCACAATGAGCGGCTGCCAGTTGAGCCGTTTCTGCGGCATGACTAGCAACTACAACGCTAATAATTCGATGGGAATCCGTTTCCAACCAGCGCAACGCCGGGGATGCCGCGAATCAGGTCAATGGAGGCCGAGCAAAGCCTCTCAAGGCATGGTTGTGTTGGTCGCCGTTGCCGCCATTTGGTACGGCGATGACTTAGCGAAGTCCGGTGACAGGACGTACCTTAGTTACCTAGCACTTAGTTACTGAGACAGTCGGGGTTAGATAAGCGGCGAGTACGGAGGTAGTTATAGGGTGACCGAGTACACGTGTTCATACTACCTTACTTATGCGGCTATAGAGGCAGCAGCCTAGAGAAATGTGGTAATTTGTAGCCTCCGGCGAGATCCAGCTTCTGCCGCTAACAATTTGCCATGCGAAGTAACTTGGACCCGGCTGCAATGCGAAGGGAGTGAATATGCAAAGCGCTTTAGGGATTTCTTGGCATTGCGTCTCATTCGGCGGGCGGACGTTGTTTTTAGAACTGAAATGTTTGCACGTGCGCAGTGCTGACGGCTGCCTTTGTGTAACATAACAAGAGGAAGTATAAGGGGATACGTTGTTCAAGGTTCAAGTCGCCGTGCTTACTTGTATACGGGGGTGTATCTTCGCCGAAAGGACGGCGAAGAGAAAGATGGGACCCAGATATGCTTGATCTAGCTGCTTCCGGTCTGAAAAGATGGAGCTGAAAAGCCAGAGCTGAGGCTGCGTGCAGGTGGCTTGCACTTAGCCCTTCTTGGAGTCGAGCCACCAAATTGCGGTGATTTAAGTCGCAATCGGGATATTTACTGGCGCCATCAAAACCCAATCCATCAAACTTCTACAAACTTTCCAACCGCTGTCCCACTGAGTCCTGACGGACGCGCCGTCTTCCTCCATTTTTCTCAGCACGACGGCAAATCCCACGCGTAGAGAAGCAGCTGTTTCTATATTCGGCCGCAGCGTACCCAACGTTATCGAGGTTGGGTACCCTTCCACCCGAACACTTTGTTCCGTACCGTTTGCCCGTGATTCCCATTGCACCGAGTGCGGTAAATGCAAGGGGTAGTGTTAATGACTGAATGCCAGTTGCATTCTCGGAGCATTTTCGGGTCATTGAAATCTAATTTGCCGCGGCATTCCCGTGCACTCATCTATACCGGGCATTACCATAGACCTCATCTACACCAGACCGGTAAGTCACGCCTGTGCAGCAAGCTAACCTTAGGTCATGTTCACAAGCTGTAGCTTTCCGTCCTTATTCCTTAAAGAATTCGTGGACCCGTTTGCTAAGTTCAGCATTGTATGAACGACGCATTGGGTTGGAACCTCGGAAACCAACACCAACTCGGCACTCAGACTTAGTGATCAGCTTAGTTTAGAACAAGTCACTGGTGTTCCAACAATCGCTAGCCCAGTCGCTGGTCGTGAATTTGCTGGTGGTTGCAAAGCATTTTGTGGTGAAAGTTCCGCATTCGCCCTCGCACCCCATCACCTCCCGACTATCACTGATCAAAAGGTCTGGTTCTTCACCGTTTTATAACGCAATTGCTGCAACCAAGGCTACAAACAGTCCCTCAGCTGCCGGGTTTCTCATAATGTGATCACTAAGGAATTTTGGACCTGAGTTTGGACCTGGGTTTGGAGCTGCGATGCCCTGGACAACTTGTATCAACATTCTGACGATCGGGGGTTCACTCTTGCTAAGACGAATGGTTTTGAGAGCGTCGTGTGGAACGTTCCGAGGCTTTTTGAGGATGCGATCTTTTGAACTTCCTAGCAGTCGCGGCAATGACGAGGAAAGAGACATGAATGCGAGGATGATACTGGAAGAGTATGAGAATAGCAATCCAGTTACCAAGTTTAATCCGATTCACAAGTTGAGGCAGTCGGGTTCGCGTCTCTTCTCTCTTCGTTTTCCTCCTGCTGCTAATTTCAGACTCCTGCTCTTCGAGTAATTTAGTCATGTTGCGTATGGTCCCATTTATCAAGTCTCTTGAAACCTGATTTCCATGGTAGCACAGTCTCCAGTCATTATTATCATGCTCGTAACCATTTGTAACCCGTTCATTGCCATGCCGAACCGCGGCTGGAGCTCCGCTTTGCAGTGAAGGCTTCGAGGTCATTACTCAATATGTAACACGAGAACCACTGTTGTCCAAGGAAATGGCAACTACGACTGCTGGTTGCTCAACTTCATTCCGATCGAGAAAGATGCTGGTCCTTGTCTGGAACCTCTAGCTTCATTCCAAGTATAGTTCCTTCGATTGAATAAAAGGCTTTCAGAGGGATAGAAGAGCAGAACGGGTCGTGCCTTCCTTCTGCATTCCACCTGAGCCAAATATCTGGATATCGCAACTGGAAGCAGCAGATTCCCTCAAGCTATCGAAATCATTACGATGGCGATGGAAGAAACACGGCCTGTAGAAGAATTCCTTGACCAGGAATATCCGCAGCTTAAAGGTTAGATCTAATATAGCCATCAACAAAGCTTTCTTGTGGTTGTGGCTTGAGATCCTTACATTGGACACAGGAAAGACGTATCTGGACCACGCAGGCAGTCAGTTGCCAGCAAAGACTCTCATAAACTCATTCGCCGCCGACTTGAACTCTCATCTCTACGGTAACCCTCACAGCGCATCGACACCATCACACCTTGCCGGTGAGAGGGTAGACGAGATCAGAGAGCAGACGTTGAAGTTTTTCAATGCCTCGTCGGAGGACTTTGAGCTCATATTCGTTGCCAACGCCACCGCTGCTGTTAGATTAGTCACAGAATGTATCCAGGACTATGTTGCCTCATTGCCAAAGCCTATGCTGAGCAAGAAGCCGACGTTCTCGTTCAGCTACCACCGCGAATGTCATAACTCCTTGGTTGGAATCCGTGAAGTCGCCAACAGTCACTTATGTGTTGATGATGAAGATGTAGAGCAATGGCTATCTTCTGGAGCGTCCAAAAAGCGCATGGCGAACAACGGCGTTCATCTTTTTGCATATCCTGGCCAATCTAACTTCAACGGCCGTCGGTTGCCTCTGCAGTGGCCGAATCGAATCCGAGAAGCCGGCATGCAAGACACCTACACGCTGGTCGACGCAGCAGCCTTGGCCACCACAACACCACTAAACCTCGACGCGATGCAACCCGACTTCCTCGCGGTGTCCTTCTACAAGATCTTCGGCTTCCCGGACCTGGGCGGGCTGATCGTGCGCAAGGCGTCGACAGCGCGCATCATCGCGGCGCGGCGGTACTTCGGCGGCGGCACGGTCGACGTGGTGGCAGCACAGCGCGGCAGCGGCTCCGGCCGCGGCCAGACCCCCGGCTGGCACGTCAAGCGCGCGGCCCTGTCGGCGCAGCTCGAGGGCGGCACCTTGCCCTTCCACAACATCGTCGCGCTCGGCCACGCCCTCCGCACCCACCACGACCTGTACGGCGCCGACCCCATGGCCGCTATCTCCCGCCGCACCTCGGCGCTGGCGGCGGCCGCTTACGCGCGCATGATGGCGGCGCGGCACCGCGGTGGTGCGCCGGTTTTTGCCGTGTATAAGGACAACCGCGCGGTGTACGGCGATCCGGCGACGCAGGGCGCAACGCTGGCCTTCAACGTGCTGCGGGCGGACGGGACGGCGGTGGGCTTCAAGGACGTGGAGCGGGCGGCCGACCGCAAGGGCATCTTCGTGCGCAGCGGCGGGCACTGCAACCCGGGCGGCGTGACGTCGTACCTGGGCTGGACGCCGCGCGACCTGCGCGAGATGTACGTGCGCATGGGCCACGCCTGCGAGGACATGGTGCAGCTGTACTTGGGGCGGCCGACCGGCGTCGTGCGCGCGTCGCTGGGCGCCTGCAGCACCATGAAGGATATCGACGCGCTGCTGGACTTCGTCCGCGAGGAGTACGTTGACAAGGCGCCGGCTGCACCGGCTGAGATGTCGCTGCGGCAGATTGTCGTTGAGATGGAGTCGAGGACGCTCGATGATGCGGATGGCACGGGCGAGGGCAGCACCGCGACTGACCGCTCTAAGCGCGTGATGATGACTCTGAGAACCGGGAAGAGCCACAGTTGGCTGGAGAACTTGCTGGACATTGTGAACGTAAGGAAGGTGTGGAATACGGGTGTTCTGCTGATCTAGACTTCTGCTGATCCAGAGTTCAGCAGATGTCTCTATTCTACACTCGAAAGTGTAGTCAAAAATGGGACTGAAGCATGACGCATACTCTCTTTATCTCCAACAACATTCGTGGGAAAGAGCTTGTACAGGCCTTTTTGCTTTCGACATGTGTATTTGGTATACAAAAAGGGCATAATTCGATGTATGTTTTATATTCCTAACATCTATTATGTTTTCAGTTCTCAAAAGTTGTATGGTATTTGTGCGAAATCATAAGTTATTATAGCCAACATCAGTTCAATTTGGACCATTGATGTTGAAGAAATTGAAGTCTAAAGAAATTGACGCCTTTAGAAATTGACGTCTTAAGAAAGGATAGACTGTGAGATCATATTTACGATAAATGTTAGCAAAGATTATAATATAACGTAGAAGCACTCCTAAATACTGGGGATTAGTATGACAAAGCAACATTCTCTTACAACGCTTTTCGATTGAGCCTGGATGCTATATACATAAAATACACAAGGCGTCTAGATGTCTACTTCTTCTTTGGCTCTTCCTTGGGTGGTTCGGGTTTCGGAGTGGGCAATTGGAACTACTAGGAGTCAGCACTCATGTACTTCCGGAGCAATGGCAAAACAAACTTACGTCAGCTGGTTTTCGGTTTTCTCCGGGGCCAACTTGCTCCCAAGCGGCACTTCCTCCTCGGAAGTTTCTGTATGCCTGCGTCATCTCCAGAGGCTCGGTCACGATACGTTTCTTTTCCTCATCATATCTGATTTCGGTGTAGCCAGTCATTGGGAAATCTTTCCGCAAAGGATGACCATCGAAGCCGTAGTCAGTCATAATGCGTCGGAGGTCAGGATGGCCGGTGAAGAAAACACCGAAGAGATCCCACACTTCTCGTTCATACCAATTGGCACCGTCATACAAGCCTGTGATGCTTGGGACTGGAGTTGCCTCGTCTGCGTAGGTCTTCACGCGTATTCGTGAATTGTGCCGGATACTGAGTAGGTTGTACACCACCTCGAAGCGCTGATCCTTGGTTGGATAGTCAACCGCAGTGATGTCGGATACTTGTGTGTATTCAGCTGCCGTATGATATTTCAGAAAGGAGAAAACAGGAATGACTCCTGATGGCGGGATGTAGATGGTCAACTCGTCTTTCCACACCGAAAACCTGTGGCTGGATATCAGCGACATCTCCGCAATGGCAAGTTCTGAGAACGTCTTACTGCTGAATATATTTTGGCAGGCATGATATGAGATATTGACCGTATTTATGTAGTTTTTCGCCTTTCTCCGTGTATTTGTCTGCTGGGTTGACTATCGGTGCTGTTTTGATAGGTTGGGGAGCTCTCGGTTCGTTCTGCGTCCACAGTGAGCATCAATTGATAGGCAGGCAAGCTTCAGCATACCCTCATGTTAGGCTGGGCTTCCGGAAGCTTTTTCTGGAGGATGGTAGAGGAGGTAAAAGTTCGCACTGTCGATGAGCGAAGATTCGGGCCCGCGGTGGACCTCAGCGACGAGCATATTGACCGGCCGGTTCTCAAACGCAGAGCCATAGTGAAGATTCGCGTGGACAAATGGCTGAAGCGGGTCAGCCAGCCGCTTCAAGGTAGCATAGAGCGGCAATGGCTGGTGGTGCGAGGGCAAAAGCTGGGATGAAGCTGTCGGTTGATTTGACGAGTTGAAGTTCGTCGAGCTGCCATTATTCGAGCCTCAGGCCAACACATACACGATGGCGTGAAGAAGACTGGAACGGTCACGTGGACGCGCCTCCGTTCCTGCGAAGGCACATGATTGGCCGACGTGCTTCTTTCGTCTTCTACTCACGCTGGCTCAACTGATGAATCTGCCATCACATCAACTTCCCATCTCATCCCCCATCTCACCCTGCAGCAGCAGCTGTTTCTCGCCCGCAAAAGCATTTGGCTTTCACTGCATTCCGTTCACAGCCTGGCGTTCATCCTCATTTAGTCTCAGCATTTGATCCCACTGGCTTGATAGATGACCTTCGCCTCCTTCTCCGCGCCGTCACTCCAGCTCCACCTCTCCTCCGCCGCCACACCCTTGTCCTCTCATCCACATCCTTCACAACCATGTCGAGGTCACAGCAAGATCAGTTCCTCGATGAGGATGACGAGGAAGAAGTGTGTCCGCTCTGCGTCGAGGAGCTGGACATCACCGACAAGAACTTCAAGCCTTGTCCCTGCGGCTACCAGGTAAGCTCCAGTTACGCTCGGCCTTCTGCGGGCTCAAGTGACCAACATCGTGCACAGATATGTCAATTCTGCTACAACAACATTAAAACGACGATGAACGGTCTGTGTCCGGCATGTCGGCGACCATACGAAGAGAAGAACATACAATGGAAAGCCGTCAGTCCAGAAGAGATGCAGCAGTATCGACAGAACCTTCAAGCCAAGGCGAAAAAGAATGCCGCTGCCAAGCAGAAAGAAGCTCAAAAGCGTGAAGCTGACACTCTTACCCGCAAACACCTTGCTGGCCTGCGAGTGAGACAGAAGAATCTCGTCTATGTGACTGGCATCAAGCCAAAGGCGACGGCCGACCGATTAATTGAGATTCTACGTGGCCCTCAGTACTTTGGTCAGTATGGTGACATTGTCAAAATCGTAGTCAGTGCGCCGTCGAAACCTTCCGGAGCTGTTGGTATTTACATAACCTTTGCGCGGAACGAAGATGCTGCAACATGCATCCAGACCGTGAACAACCACTACAGCGATGGATCCGTTCGAGCACAGTACGGTACCACCAAGTACTGCTCTGCCTATCTCAGAGGCGAGACCTGTAACAACCGAAGCTGCATGTTCTTGCATGAGCCTGGTGACGAGAATGAGCGATACACTCGGCAAGACTTGTCCTCCTTGAATGCAATTTCGACTCAACAACCATCACATGCTCCCTCTGCGAATGCACCGCAAGTGGCATCACCTACACAAGACACTCAATCGATCGCTGCTGCAATTCAGGACAACGACTCTGCCATCAGTCCAACGGATTCGTCTGCACTTCCACCATCGGCAAATTGGGGTAACCAAGCTCGAAGGCTTAGCCGTGCTACCAGCGGCTCCGCAGCGAGCCCATTGGCAACCTCATCGACACCCGCACCTCCCTCAGCTGACTCCAAGGATGAAGAACCTCAATTCGCCGAGCCAGAAAGAAAGGAGAGCGATGCAGAAACGAAAGAATCTGAACTTTCTAGTGCAAGTCCTGATCTAGCGTCACTATCTCGAACCACTACATCAAATCGAAAACGTGTTCCTTATCTCGACGAAATCCTCAAAACAGCCTTCGATCCCTCCATCTGCTTTACTTTCGCAATGACACAACTCAAGGATGAAGATATGGAACGAATCAAAATAATGCCGCCTCTCTGGGATGTGAGCGGGCACGCTAGAAGACGAGAGGCTAAGGAGCGTGAGGCCGAAGAGATGCGTCGTGGCCAAGAAGAGGCACCGCAGTCCGCTCAATCAGAGCTGAAGGATCCAGATATTGCAGAAGCCGAAGAATTGGTAGGAGCTGGAAGTTTACAGCTCGGTGGAGAGCCAGAGGAGCGACCTGGTAGAGCATTCCAATCTCAGCAGACATCCATTCATCCTCCTTCGCAGCAAGGCCTAGGCAACTCAAACTTTGGCTTCAATCAACAACCGACCTTTGGAGACGAGCTCTCAGGGCTTGGTGGTCCCAACCGAGGCCTGACGCCGCTTCAGATGCACCAACAGCGTCAACAGCAATCTCAACAAGATCTGCTTCTGGTTCAACTGAAAGGCCCACAGTCGGCAGGACAACCTCCATTCGGTTCAAGTTCAGCTCATGTTCGACAAAACTCGAGGTTCTCCTTCAATGAGCCAGGTTCGACTAGTACTGTCAAACCAAGTGGTCGTATGGGTCCAGGCAATCACTTCGGTGCTCTTGGCCATCAACAGCAAGGCCAATTTAGCTACAGCGGTATCCAAGGCCCGCCACCAGGTTTGAAGACAACTGGTACACCTCCTGTCAGTGGTGGAGGAATGTTTGGACAAGGGCATGGGTTTACACCTGGCGTCGGCTACGGTGCTGGAAACGCTCGAGAAAATGACAAATCATGGGAATCGTATCGCGGACAACGCGGTGGGCAGATTCCCGAATCTGGAAAACGTGAGTTAATGTTCCCCGGCTACCTTCATCAACATCCTGCATCCTCGTCGTCGTCGAGTCCAGCGCCTGGCCTCTTGAATTTTCCTTATGGTTCTCAGCCTGGCATGTTTCAAGAGCCTGGAACTCAGAAGCAGAAGAAGAAAGGAAAGAAACATCGTCATGCCAATAACTCGTCCTCTTCGGGCGTGGGCTTGGGAGATGTGACAGACCCTAGTATTCTGCAGGCCAGGATGCACCAGAATGGTTCTCTGGCTGGTCAGGGACTCTACGGCGGCCAAGGTCAAAGTGGTTTCTCGATGTATGGTGGCGGTGGCTACCGGTGGTAATCTGGAGTTCTCCAAGGCTTTGTTTTTATGAGCCATCGATGACGTGTGGCGTTTTGGTTTTTCTTCCTTCATACTCCAGCTTGGCGTTTGCCGGCAACAATGTTGCATCCACGTGTACTACAACAAAGGGCGAGTCAGCCAAAGCGGCGACTCATGGTGATTTGCAATAGGCAGCACCCATTCATGATGGTCATTGGCGCCGGGGTAATTTGCCTTTGATTTGCTTCTCATTTTCTTATCTTCTATTTCGGCTTACCGCTTGGTTCTGCGGTCACCGTTTATCCAAAGTCTCAAGCTCCTCTCTCGTCGTCAGTCCTCATCGATGGCCATCAGCATGTACGTAACATCCGCCATTCTGTCAGAGGTGGCTAGCATCTTACAAATTGAGCTTCTAGATCGATGGCTTTTATATTTTTACTTTTGGGTGATTTTCGACGACGAGTGAGGAGTTGCGACCATGAGCAATTACTGTTAATTTTGTAAATCTGCTCTAGTATCATAGCGCTGGATTTTTGACACTCCCAAACTCGATCGAGCCACTGCTACCGACTACTTCAACGAATCACGTCCACTTCGCATTTGCAATATCCTGTGTTCTTTGCTAACGGCGTTTTACAGAGTCGATTCCTTTCCTTGGTCGAGACGAACCGTTTCAGGACCAGCTCTTCCACGCTCATCTTGAGCAAAGGCTTCCTCCAGGTCTAGGCCATGGACAGCCACGTCGCTCAACTCCAACGCTCCCTCCAGGACTCCCTATCCCACCTGGATTCCAACCTCCACCAGTAGAATCCGAAGATGTACGACAGCTCGAGCAGCGTCAACCCGTTCCTCCTGCTGTTCCGTCTATTGCCGCACCAGCTTCTTCTCAAGTCAAGAGGATGACAACCGACCCGAAGACAGCTCTACCCGTTGTCGAGCAGCCTACTCCTTCTGGAACAGAAGCCGTGATATTGAAGCAGGTTGATAAGCCTACGCCAAGCAAAGTTATTCCTGTCGTCCCAGTTCTTCCAGAACGTGTTGGTACTCCGAAGAAACAAATCTCGGAATCTGTCGGTCCGGCGGCCTCACTTGGAGGGCTATCTAGCCAGGTAGTTATTCCATCAGACAAAGAGGGAGACCTAAAGTCTCAAATACCGCGGTTATCGACATATTCCGAGGCTAATCCTCGTCAAGTTCCGGAGTCAAAGCCATTAGAAGATGATTCTAAGAGCTCATCGAATCCAAAGCTTTCTATTAATGCTGGTGGCAAGCGACCTCATCCTGGAAAAATTGACATTTCCAAGGCCATTTCAATGCCAGAGAAAGATCTCCCATCAAGCACAACCTCGGCAGGTCCTCCGAAATCGGAATTTCTTGCGAGAAGGCGTGCTCCTTCCTTGACGTCCTCTGCGTCCTCACGACCTGGAACTCCCGCCGCAATAGCAACTGGTTCTCCTATTCGGCGAACGTCGACTCTGGCCAGGACTCTCCGCATTACTGGTACTCCGAGTGAGGTAACTCCGACCTCTGTCTCAAGTACCGGAGCAGTTGGTAGTTCGACATCGACTGCGCAGCCTGTTTCAACCTCTGTTGCAGTATCAGCCAGCAAAGTCTCATCCCGTAGACCCAGTGTGAGCTCACTCAATGCACCAGGTACACCTGGCAGCGAGTATGTGGATAGTATCTCTCTTGCTTCTGCTTCCGTCTCTCGTGCTAGCTCGCCGCCACCACTTGCGACGAACAAGAAGGCTGAGAAGAAGGCACGAAAGCAGAAACAAAAGCAAGCTCAAACGGAGGTTGAGGCTATCCCGGTCAAAGAACCTACCGAAGAACAGGCTCCCATCCTATCTCGGAAGAAAAAGACGAAGAAGCCTGGCGACGGTCCTACTGGCAAGCGTACCGTAGCTTCAAGCTCGACACCCCAAGTTTCACGTCCACCTTCACCAAAACTAGAAGAGAATGATGAGGACATTGAAAACGTGATATCAGCAGAACCAGAGCAGCTGAATGGTGATGATATAGAGACGCCGGCGGAAAAAACTCCAGAGCGTCCGGCAACGGCGTCTGAACCGGAACCATCCCAACCCTCAGCCTCAAACACAGAAAAGGAGAACGAAAAGCCCCTGACGGCAGCCGCCATTCTCCGGGCCCTCGAATCCACGCACCAACTTGCGCTCTCCACCCTATCGCTACTCAAGCCGCTCACCGAAACCAAAGGCCGCAACTGGCTCGCCGACCAAAACCCACCCGCCTCCAGCAGCCACTCCTCTAGCAGCAGCAGCAGCAACGCGCTCTCCTTCACAACAGCAGACCTGCATAACCACCTCGACCAGCTAGCCTTCGAGCTGACGCGTGCAGAAGCCGAGCTCCTGCGACGCGGCAGCGCGCTCCGTCGCGCGCCGCCCGACGGCCGTCTCAGCGGCCGCACTGTGGTGACGCCCGACGGCCGCCGCTTCGCGTGCCTGGGCGCCGCGGACGAGGACCGGGCTGTCGCGCTCAGCGCCGCCGTCGCCGCCGCCAAGGGGCCCGCGCGGTGGCGGCCGGCGCGCTCGGCCGGCGTGGCGGCGCCGCGCGAGGGAACGCCGAAGGCGGGCGAGGCGCCGCGCGCGCGCGCGGACGACGTCGCGGCGTTTGTCAACGCGTTCGTGCCGCCGGGCGAGGACGGCGCGGCGGGCGCGGAGGCGCCGTCGCACGCGGAGCAGCCGCTCGAGGAGGTGGCGCGGCAGGCAGAGGGCGGCGGCGCGGTGGCGCAGGCGCGTGGCGGGGAGAGCGGCGTGGGCGCGTACGCCGGCATTGGCGCGGGCTATGCGGCGCTGGGGGTGCCGCTCGGCAAGGAGAAGCTGAGTGTTAAGGAGGCGGAGGCGTTGCTGGGCGAGGCGCGGAAGGCGGCCGAGATGTGGGAGCGGAAGCTGAATGCGGTCGTGAAGAAGAATCGGAAGTTAGTGTTTGGCGGAAGGGAGTAGCGGCGCTCGGCTGTATCATAGGGTGGGATGGTTGGCTGTACGAGTATGTTGCATTTCTGGCTTCAAGATTATGCCAGTAGAGTAGGTCGTCACTGCTCAGAGTTTCGAAACGCCTTCGTAAGCTAGGCATAGGAAACATATTCTATTCTACCCACCGCTCGCAGTGATGTCAAGATATCCATCCTTTTCCGATGTACCACAGCATAAGCAACCGAAAGCTCGTCCAAAGTGCTCCAAATCTCCGTAGAGCGGAGTCCGTACGAAAATCATAACTTAATTGTAGTAGGCACCTTCAATTGAGACATTCCACGAGATGAAGGCCTTCAGCACCAGCAAACGGATGTTCATCGTTATCGCACGTTAATGACAATAGTGAATTGGGTCGGCGGTTAATAATGAATTTGAATAACTAGCTAGAGTGAAGGGTACATTAAGAAAGCATTCGATGTCGATAATTTGTCAATTCATTCACAATGGCTGAACATGGATTCACGATGAACGCGGTACAAAGAACCTTCTATACGCGGTACGAAAATAAGTACTATTTCGAGCCTACCAGATTTTGGTCTGCACACGGAGGGATATATCAATCGGTCCTAGGTCTCATTCTTTACTCCCCAAACTCCAAAAGCGTCTCATATCGTGACTCACTTGCTTGAGATCGTAGCAAAGAGTGTCCGTCCGCCGATTTCATACATCATTGGTACGAGATATCACCATGCAACTGCCTGAAACGAGTTAACTGTTTTCAGCAGCTTATGCTTGTTCCCAGTGTCCCCATCAAGTTGACGGTGGTTATGCTAAGCTTTTTATTACGCCGCTTAAAGGAGGCCAGAGTTGCTGCCCTTCTTTGGCGGAAGCCGCCTTATAGCTTCGTCGACGTCCTTCTGGTCGATGACGACCCCACTCTCGCTACACCTTGCCTTCGACCTCAGTTCACTACAGAGACCATCGATGTCAAGGTTGCCTTCCTTGAAGTCTTGGTTGTCTTGGAGTTTGTGCCTAAAGAATCGTGAGCAAACCGTACTTGACATACATATTACGGAGACAGTGAGAAGAAGCTTTCTCATCAAGAGTACTTACCAGATACTATGGCATGTAAGCATACTGTTGACATCATCACCGGGTACAACCTCGTCTTCCTCATTACCCTCAGCAATTGCATCGGCGTGCTTGATGGCCTCATCCATCGGATTCTGTTTTTGGACGGCGGGAGTCAGGCCGGTTGCCATGCTAGTATCCCAATTGAACGGCGAACCAATTTCAACAGCACTCGGCAGAGCATCGTTGAAGAAACCGCCGGTGAAGTCTCCATCTCCTACAATGGCGGTTTGCGAGTCGCGATAGTCGCCGAACAAGACTGGATCGAAACCGCCGCCGTTCTGGTTGGCGAAGTAGTCGATACCCTTGAAAGTATCACCAGTGGAAGTGACCTTCGGTTCAGGCTTGGTCTTCGTCGCGAGAGTGGCAGCGGTGGTGGTAGTTTGCGCTGGCAGTCCGTTAGATTTGCTGGTTCCACCGGTTGACAAAGCGCGTGGAACAGGATTGCGAGGATTGCCACACGCCATATTGAGCTTCTCACAGAAGGAGACCTCACCGTCAGAACCACCTCGGCATACGTAGCCTTGCTCATTGACTTGGTCTTTGTTTTGATTTGCTGGCGAGTTGTGTGATGGTTCAGGAGAAGTACCGCAAGAGCTATTTGCTCCACCAAACTGTGATATGGAAGATGCCGATGGAGAACCGACGGATGCAGGATTGCTATTGAACTGGAAGATTCGTGACTTATCGACTGAGCTATGGTCCGAAGACGTTGTGCTAGTTTGCTGAGGCGACGCACCCGACGTGCTGTTGAAGAGATCCAGATTAACTGTAGCGTTAGGGAGTGCGCCGGCTCCTTTCAGAGTGGGAGTTCCAAACAAGCCGGCCAAGCCTTCGTTGTTCAAGCTTTCGATCTGGACACTGCCAGTGTTGCTACTCACAGAAGCATTGTGTTGTGCAGGTGAGTTTGTGGATGACACGGAACCATTCGCACGACTCAGACTTCTCGGACTCTGGCTTCCAGCTTGCGAGTCATGACGAGATAGAACTCCCGGAGCAGAATTGGAAGCATCGGAACCACCACTTGTCGCAGAAGGAGATGAGGTCTTGGAAGCTCCGTTGTTGAAGACTCCTCCAGGAAGGGTTCCGAACTTGGGAAATTCGAATTGGAAATTAGAATTGCCGATGCCATTCGAATTGTTTGCAAAGTAAGAAGTGAGGCCTTGACCGAATGCAGGTAGGGCCCGTCCAACTCCTGGTTGCATCGAGAGTCTCTTGCGGTACTCACGAAGTTCCATCTGCAGGCGATCCACCTGGGCACGAAGCAGGCCATTTTCATGGTTTGCAGACTCGGATGCTTTCTCTAGCTCGGCAACTTTGGTCTCCAGATCCTTAAGGTGTTTCTCTTTTCTTTCCCGGAATGCGCGTTGAGCAGCGCGATTCTGTGCCTTGCGTTTCTGTGACACGTTAGCATTTGTCTGGGGATGACGAGCGACATCAAACTCACGCTTGTGGGTTCGGTAGTGAGAGGCTTTCTACCGGGTTTCTTTGCGACCTTCTCGTCCGGTTCGTGTCGCTTAGGATCTTCGTCGTCGTCATCTTCTTTGCCGTCTTCGGGCGTCTTTCTCTTATCATGGTGTTCGACCTCATCGTCATAACCATCATCGGCTAGATCGTCAATCATGGTGCCATCGGCGCCATCGATATCGAAATCAAGATTGTTTTCCTGATTGTCGAGGAAGTCCATGAACGGGCTGTCGTTCAAAGTTCCATCGAGAGTGTCGAAATTGCCGATTGACATGCCGGTATGGGCGGGAGCAAATACCAGCGGATCCAAACCGCTAGTGTCGAATTGGCCGTTCATGGCGAAATTTCCACCATTTACATATTGGCCATTCTGAAAGCCATTCTGTATGTTCTTACGAGCACCATTGTTTGAGTGGAGAGCGGCGAGGAGGAGGTCTTGCTGATCTGGTGAAAGATATGAAGGTGGGGTAAACTGGTTACCGTTCGTTCCAGCCATGGCTGTTGGCTTGTACTGAGAGCGCTATGTCTTTGATAATGGACGTATTTGGGATTCGAGAGACGTTCGAGGAATGGTTATCGGTTCGGTCCTATGTGCAATTCCCAATCAGCACCTAGGTTCGAATTGGCGGCGAAAGAAGATGTACGGTCGGAGTGCAGCGGTCGGAGTCAAGAATGGCACGCAAAGGAAAATACACAGTCCAAAGGAAGATTGCGATGGCACAAAGGCTAAAAACGAACTCAAAGAGCCGCCATTCGCATCGAGATGGCTTGGAGAAGGGAAGGCGGATATGGAGGGACGGTCTTGAGTCTTACCTCTGCACCTCCCCACACTGACGGAGTAAGCGTAGAGTTTTACAGTCGACGGATGAAGTTTGCCACCGGATTCGAGCAAAAAGACAGGTGTCGTCAGATAACGATGGAGTTGGATGAAGGGAAGTTGGGGGAAGCGTTGAGGCGAGTGGTAAGAATTGCGCAGTCGCTCGTAACCCACAGATTGGCTAGGGCTAGGCCTGAAGGAATGGCTCAAGTCCGTGAAGTCAGCTGCGCTTCTGCCGTGGACAAAAGCGGAGAAGAATAGAAATTCAGGGCCTTGAGGCGGCGAGACAGCAGCAGGCGGTGATTGGCGGTAGACAAGCAGTTGCAGGAAAGTCGTGGAATGTGGCAGCAAAGAGCGGAGGGTGAGATGGCGGGGGTTGAGCGAACGAAGCAATCCCAGGCGCAGTTTTGAGTCGGTTCGGATTTATAAGCGCAAAAGACCGCATGCCGATCCTCCGCCGCTTTACCTTCTGCCTTGTCACTTCTCACGGTCTTCTGGAATCCCTCCCTCCGAATGTGGGTGAGATCATCTCCTGTCTTCAACCCGTTCCTGAGATGCAATGGGGCCTTATGCGTCCCTGGTTTGATATAGAACTGCCTTCAACTTCCCGAGACCTGCATTTCCCAAGTCCTCACATTTGTACTCACTCTTTAATTACCGTCCGACGCATCGCTCAACCAGATCTCCGGCCATTTCAATGACGGTACCACTACGGAGGACCCTGAGACCAGGTATGGTACCATGCACGACACACCCATGCGGTCCAATTCGTTCGGAGACGTTGCGGCTGTGAGTCCCATTACCCGTCACTCTTAAAGTGTCAGCGCAGAGGCAAAATCGTAAGAAAAAAAACTTGACGGTATCCACCCGGGTGAGCAACCACTGGTTTAATCTGCCTTTTACAACCCTACGAGGCATTTTGAAAGCCAAATATGTCGTCACGGCTGTCTCATGGCTGTACTGGCTTCAAGCAAGGTCCCACCACCGTTCATGCATCCTTGTCCCTCGGTAGAATCACTGCCCGGCTTATAGCGCTTCTGTGAAACTGTTTGAATTGTGAGACTTGATAAGACTCGATGGCACTGTAGATGCGAGCAGAAGAGTAACCGGGCCTCGAATCCATCTGGATAGCTTCAAGGTCTTTGATATAGTTCGCAAAACGTTGCATGTACGGGCCAATCGGATGCTGGAGATGCCGAAATGGAAGTGCGTGGGCATCTGAGAGTTGCTCGGTCATCATCTTGTGCAAACTTTCTTCCAAAGTGCCGGAAGGTTCTTCTTGAAGAATGGAATTGATGGCTTCACCCGAAATCATCGCGGACGCGCTTGTCGCGGAGTACGGAGGTGCGCGTCAAAAGTTTGGAGAAGATGCCTTGCTGCCTTACTGCCATTTTTGTGTTTCGATAATATACCTTAGGCATGAACGCAGCCCCCTAAATTAATAGCGGTTTTTGCCTCTACATTTAGTGGAGATCCCCTAATTTTAGTGTACCTCTCACTAATCTATTAGCGGGCTAACGTTTGTGCCTTCGGCATCACACACACAGACATGAAGCGGTTAGGCCACAAGGCATAAAATCCAAATTTTTGACGCGCACCTCCGTATCGTAAGGCGCAAGGCGCCGCGGCAGAAACCCACATCAAAACATTCAATTGGCCCATCGGGAATCGGCTTCGAAAGTTCAGAGCCGCAAACAAAAGTGCTTCACCTCTCTCAACACATAAACATCAACCTTCTCTACCCAGCAATCTCGAAGAGCCGCAGCAATGGCTGACGAGATTGCTGAAGTCGAGGCTTTCCTCTCAGACGCTCAGACTAAGGTTGGATCCAGCTTCTGCACCAATCTCGTCAACCTACTGACGTCAAGTGTAGCTTACCGAAGCTGAAATCACTCTCGAAAAGAATCCAGACGATGTTCAAGCACTCACTGAACAGGCTACTTACACTCAGGCCATAGCTGATGCCCAAGAACTGCTGGAAACTTTGAGAGGCGCTCAGGTCCCTACGAAGGAAACGTCGGAACCCGTCGATATCACCACCGCTGAGCCTCCCACCGAGCTCACCGACCAACCTACTCCAGATAATGTTCTACCGCCCCCTCCTCCCACTGCGCCTGATGCGGAGGACACGGTGTCGCCTCCTCCACCCGAACCTGCTATCACGGGCGTGACCGAGGTCACGGCTGACAACGCTCAAGCCAAAACAGGTCCGGTTGTTTACCTCTTCAATCCAGGAGACACGGTGCTTGCGAGGTGGAGTGAAGATCACAAATTCTACAACGCGACTGTCCTCACCAAGAGCGGGTCCTCTGCCAACCCAGTCTACTACGTCAAATTTAAAGACTATGCAGAGCATGCCAGCGTCTCGGGCAAAGACATTCGACCGACTTATCGCGAAGCCAATGCTGCGAGGAAGCGCAAGGCCGAGGAAGCCATCGGTAACACACCTGCTGAGCCTGCTCATAGCTCCGCCGCTGTGATCACCGCCGCTCCGACCTATTACAATGCTGAAGAATCAACCAAGAAGCAAAAGCTCGATGATAAGCCCAAAGGTACCGGCAGCAAGGCCTACAAGAAGATGGATAGCAAAGGTCTTGAGAAGCAGCGATCTTCATGGGAGGACTGGCAGAACAACTCCAAATGGGCAAAAAAGAACAAGAAGGACTCCATGTTCCGAGTTGGCGAAGGATACAAAGCTCGCGTTGGTTTCGTTGGCTCTGGAAAGGAAATGACAAAGACGGAGCAACGCAAGCGAACCGACCGCGAAAAGGATAAGGAAGCTCTTCGCGAGGCTTACGAGGGCGATGAGTACGATTGAGAGCGTGCTGAGGTTTTACTGCACACATCCAAAGCATGAACCTATTGAAGAGCGTGTTGTATGGGTTTGTCGACACGTTGCTAAAGGTTAGGACACAGCACTCAGGACATGAGCGTGAGAGCGATGCGATATTGTGTAAGTTGAGAGTTTTGAGCAACATTTCAATGCAGAAACTGAACCGGAATCAGAGAGCCATGGATAATACTTGGACAATATGGAGAGGCGATTTGTCCTAGTTACGCGCGCCTGCAGGTGTAGGACGGGTTTCATGTACAAGGTATATGGATATGTAAATTACGGAGAACCAAACATATGGATGCAGCATTTGCCATCCAAAATGCACAAAAGTTCCAGGACCCTTTGCTACAGCCATGATTAGTTGCGTTCCTGTTGCGCTGCTGTTGCTGGTATTGCTTTCCGATGTGAGTTGACGTCGAGTGAGCGTAGATGATCAAAAGATTCCGGCACATCATTGCCCAGCCTTATCATAACCTCGTAAGCGTGGCGGCTCGGTGGTTTCAAGTTACGGGGTGGATCCAATCACTGCCACTCGAGCGCCATTAATTACGCATAAGCCTTAACGACGACTGCCAACTACCGACGAAACCCGCCATTTTGCCTGGATCAGCACTCGCAAGGCCCATCCGAACTAGGATCGACATGCGAATCGGCCAGCCTGTGAAAAAGAAATCCGATTCTTTTCGATCCGGCTGCTAAAAATGGGCTGACTTTGTTCGAAGTCGTGGAGCAGCCAAAGAAGCTTTGACGGTTGATGCGCAAGCGTTTCGCTTCAATAGAGTACATTACGCACAGCCTCATCACGAGCACCGCATCCCTTCAGCTTGACCAAAGCCAGCAAACATACAAAAGTGCACTATTTCCAGTTTGGTTGGCTGTTCACAATGCGCACGCTGCAGCCTAGGTATTCATCACTTATCGTCTTCTACTCGAGCTGAATATCTACCCGGTTGATCCTCTGCAAGCTCGGAAAGTGGCAAACTAACCCACCTCATTCAAGATGCTAGACTCCAATCTCCCTCGTAAGTCTACGACAGACAGCCTATAGGAATCTTTGGAGCTGACTGGTTCTAGAGTATTGGTACAAACCTTCCTCCAACAAGGACAGACTTCATGAGGTAGATCTCTACTTCTCGCAGTTCGACTCAGAACCGGAGCCGCGCTTCACAGTCCGTCATCCTGATCCTGCATGGCCAACCGCGAAAAGCTGTTATGCCGCCGCGCTATTCGATGCATACCTTACCGAAGTGCTGTATGGTGAAGTGCTTGTCAAGCCGACATGGACTCAACCAAGTCTATCCCAAGACGAAATAAAGAAGAATGGCGGCGTTCCTCCTCCACCACAACCCGTAATACCATCGGACTTTACGGTTCAGCTATATAATCCAGATCAACAGATAGTTGTTAGTGAAAAGCCAGGATCATGGGGTTCTCAACCCACGTACACGTTCGAAATGCCACAATACACCTTTCGCACTCCGTCCGTCTCCGCTCTCGACCGTCAACAGAACGATCCGGCCGCCGATGCCACAACACCCAAAGTCCGATTTGTTTGGCGGCGCGAAGGCAAACTCTCGAAAGATCTCACTTGCTTTCTGATCGGCAAATCCACAGACACGCAGTCAAAGAAGAAAGGTGGTAAGGAGCCAGGGATTGTAGTCGCTATCTTCTCTGCATACAGGAACCTCTCTATCTACGAGCCGAACCTCCACAGAGTAGAGATGGAAGATTACAAAGGTTTGGAGATTGTGCTTCTGCTGAGTGCAACCGTCATCAGAGATATATACTGCGGTCAGATGAAGGACTGCTTCAATGTGGGAGAAGCACCACGGAGAAACAGTGGAGGCGGAGGAGGTCTCTTGAAGCCTAAATTATCGTCTCCGCTCTTGAATATACAAGCTTCAGCGAGTTCTTCTCAACTTCCAGCTCAGCCGCCACCCACCGGTCCATCAGCAGCAGTCAATGGCCTGTACGGTAGGCCAGTCGAATCACGCATGAATATTCCGTCAAATCAGAATCCCGTCCCACCACCACCAGCAGATCCTCGAACGCAGTGGGAAATTGATGCAGAAACAACGCGACTACGTAAGCAGGCGGAAGCTGAGCGACGAGTCGAAGAACAACGTCGAAAAGAGCGGGAGAAAGCGGATGCCACTGAAGCAAAACGTATGCAAAAGATATATGAGGTGGAGGAGAAGGAGCGGAGAAGAAAGCAAGCAGAGATCGACAAAGAAACAGCAAGATTACGAAAGCAATACGGCGACCAGAGTGGTTTAATGCCTCCGGCTAAACCGCCTCTGCCAGAACGTCATTCAGCGCCCGGAGTTTTCCAGCAGATGAATCCCAGCGGATGGTTTTCAGCGCCGCAAGGTCCGCCTCCACAACAGCTACAACAACAACAGCCGCCTCCTCTTCCACTCAGACCGACTTATTCCCAGCCACATCAGTATCCGCAACCTAGACCTCACTCCACCATGTACCTGCAACCATCATACCCTCAGCCATGTAAAAATAATGCAGCATCGCAGAGCAGTTTCTTCTTCGGAGCTCCACAGCCACAACAGCCAGCCATGAAGCCGAAGAGAAGTTTTTGGGGTCTAAGGGCGCCGGAGGAGCAGCCAAGGACCCTGCAACGAAGAAGAAGTGGCATGTTTTAAGCCTTTTATCAGCCTGGCTTCTTAGATTCTTATTTCTGTTACGAATTTTAAGAGTCTGATACTCCGAGAAGCACAGGGAGACATTACGATTGAATTGGAGTTTGTACGCACTCATATGTTTCTAACGACTGCGTTGACTGAGCTTGGCGAGGCTCTCTTGCCGTTGCATATTTGATATACCCGTTTTCAAGATAACTAAAATGTATTTATTCGTCGGTGTAATAATCACATTTCATGTCCAGACTTCCCATCGATGTACGCCACAGGCCTGGAAAAGAGCACACTCCCATGGCGCCAAGATCTCTGCGAAACCATCAGAGATTCAAGCACAACCCTATCTCTATGATCCGAAAGATGCATTTCCCATTGACCAAATTCAGACTTAGACGGCAAATCTAGCGTACGAGGGTGTTATGTCCAGATGACTTCAAGATTTCCATTCTGGCAAGTCCCTTTGACCTTCACAATCGAAGAACCATGGAATTCCGCATATGAGTGCACTCCAGAGAATACCCCTCTACCGACGAGAACTCTGACGTACTGAGAAACAATTCCTTGGGATAACCGTAGTTGAAGAGTAATATTGGCTGGTTACGCTGCACGCGTGGTGGCGGTCGTATGTTCTTCTCGATGTTCGAACAGGAGGCAACATTTAACAGAATAAGATAACAGACAAAGAGTCAATCGTAGTATTCAGGACTGTCCAAAAATTTTTTTACTAGAATCATAGCCCCAAGTGGGGTTATCGCGAGCATGTAGAAGCAGTATGTTCTGCGACGTATCCTTGCGAAAAAGCTGGTTCCCCATGCGACCAGCTGGGTTCACTTTTTATGATTATGATCCTGCGTGCCTGTATATATTGGGGATTAATACAGAATTACCTATATAACTCTATATCGCTTGGAATCCCCTAAGAATGTACCATGACCGGATGAAGCGCATCATCACGTGATATCGGTCGACATCATGGAGCATAATGGGCCTCATAAGGACGCTGTGAATCTTTTTCAAGCGATCCTAGATGTTCGGTAACGGAAGATATCTCTTAACGACACTATCACAGAATCTGGCGCCGAAGCGGTTAAACGAGGTGGCGACGTAGTCAAAGTGTCAGTTCAGAGTTATACTCATTGACGATTTAGAGAAACTCATGCATGCACCGATAATACGAGAAGGCATACGCGAAGTCTAAGGCATAATGGGCCATTATTTGGTACCGCTGCAATCTTTGGTGAAGTGTATTCCATTACTGTGCGGCTCATCGAATGCAGCGATCAAGTTCCCCTGATTTTACGTAGCCGTGAATACATTCAAAGCTGTCACGATCGAGTAACTAGAGTGCCTAATCTTACTCTATGCTGCAATTATCGGCTTAGGCAAACACGTGAAGCACTTCATAAATTTAGTGCTCAAACTTTGGAAGAGACCTTTCTCATTGAGGGAGGGTCTACATAGAACTTAATCATGAATTCGATTTTGATTTTATTCTAATCATTCAATCGTGAGCTTTGAGAGCTTTAAACTGGAGAAGATGACGAGCAACGGAAATTCGTTTCAAAGGCGAGAAGTCGATTGTGCGAAGACCATCGTGATCCGAAATCGAACAAGGAACCCCAGCGCACAGATTAAGATTCAATCGTAAATGGAGTATGTAATTGAGTTAAGGCGGATCTAGATGCTTCCCTCAGTGTTCGCATAACCCAGCTTCTTCATTAGTTCTCGGACAGCGGTCAACTTTTTATCGACCTATATTAACGGCATTAGCCTGGTTTCAGTGGTCTCCGGGCAAAGGTTTTCTTACCTCATTCCCCTCCTCATCGGCCTTACGTCGTTTGGTCTTCGCTTGGTTTAGCCGCTTCTCTACAGCATGTTTCTTCACATCCATTTTCTCAATAGCGTGACGCTGGCTCTCTGCCATTTCGGGCAGCCGGCTGATGAGATTTTCTAATGTATCTCGCTTACTAGCCGTATCAGCTTCACTTGTAGCTGCGCGCTCCTCCTCGTCCACCGCGCTTTTTTCATTTCTCGCTACAACCTCTATGTCTCTGATCAACCGCTCTCGACTCTCATCTAGCTCTCTAAGCTGTGTAATTGCTTCATCGTAATGATCAAAAGGTCTTTTACGTGGATTTACGGCATTGTTTAGAGAAGAAGCACCTGCCACTGCCACTGGTTGACGTTGGTCGTCGCTCTGCTGCGGGCCCGGTCCTTGGGATGCTCTACTTCCGTGTTGACTGACGACTGATGGGTGCGCATTCTGGTTATGCCCGGCATGAGAAGCTGGAGGGGCTGCTGACTCGCCTTCAACCGCGGTGATGGAGCGATTAAAGTCCTGGTTCTTCATCGTGTTCTTGCCGCTAGATTTTGAACGCTTTTCAGGTATGTTGGAACTTTTGATGCTGCTTGTCTTGATTGGACCAGCGGGAACATTAGATGGCGCATTGTTGTGGTATCCGGTTGGAGTGTGCATACGGATACTAGTTTCGGGCGTCATTTGCGCTATTGGCACTTGGGGTGCCGAAGACGTTGAATAGTTTCTGCCAAGACTTAATAAAAGTTCATGGTGTAGGCCTTGCTTACATTAACGTACACGCAGTTGGATGTATGCGTCCAGGGCATATGAGATGCACCTGATGACATGGCGGAAGGAGGTGTTGGAAGTGAAGTGGGTTGTGATGAAAGGGAATGATCGGTTACGGAGCCTCCCTGGACAACTTGTAGTTCTGCACTGTCTCGAACAGCGCGGTTGTCGGGGAGGAACTCCTGTGCAGTGTCTGCTGAAATCGCTGTAGGAGAAAGTTTACTACGTGACGGACGAGTGAGCCCGAACCGTGATCTGAACCAGTTGCTTAAAGAAGCAGAGAGTAGGGGATTGTCTGTTACGTCAGATCAAGATTGTCCATGTTCCAACGACATCAACAATATTTACTCACTCTTGCCTCCAGGAATTACGAAGCGAATATGTTGCGTGTACTGGCCGTTTCTGGTGAGAAGAAGACCAAACCCTCTGTCTCCTTCAGAACTGCTCGTTTGATTTCCAAGGATCCCGTAGTGACTCTTGTCTCCGTCCAGTAATTCGAGTACTCGGAGCTTGACTCCAATGTCAGCGATGTGCACATCCCGAAACCACAGTACCCTTACATATTCTTCTTTCCCGACCTTTTCAATTTGTAAGAAATCAATGCTACAAATGAACGGATTGATGGCCTCTCCGCTCAATATTTTCGACCAACACCCAGCACAGACGACAATGTCTTCGAAATCGTGTATCCGTGGCAGCAGATCAAGATTGTAGCTTTGCAAAGCAACTTCGATCCGGTCAACGGATAGGTTGCTGTCGAGAATGACCACCCTTTTCCTAAGAGTGGGGAGAAGATGTCCCAGTGGGATTGCGTGATAGTCACACGAAGCTTTTTCGTTGAATTGCATATCACAGCCAGACTACAGAAGGCGGCATACCATTGAAGAAAACTGACACTTGGTAGACAGAGCAATGGGTTTCAATGAAAAGTGCGAACGCTGATAGACCCCGAGACTTTGGCAAAAGGAAAACATGGGCTCAACAGGCTGGAGACGGAACCATGCCAGCGCAGCTTAGGACCGCCCGCCTTGACGCCCGGTTGTCTCACACTGTGACCGGTAAATGATAGCTTCGGAGAGCCATCCGATCCGGTTCGCGTAATGCAATGTGTGGCAACCATATCCCCAGGTAGAGTCAGCCACACACAGGAAGCATATGCACGGCCCAACTTATCACCCTGGCAAAGACAACAGCATGGGGCACGATTGAGTCACATTTCATCGCTTTCGGTTGGTTGAGGCGAGACATATTCGAAAACACGCCGATGGCGATCGACCACTTGTAGGACTCGTAGGTCGCGTCTAGAGGGTGGCTTGACGTTCAACCGCAGTTTGTGCTGATCAGCTTCCGAGCCGTTCGCCGTGCGCGTTTGAAACACGCAAATCACCTCAAAGAACACGCTCAAATACGGGTTACGGACGACGAAGAGCCGCCGATGATGGGTGGTGGGCGTCGATTCGACACCACGTGAGCGTTGCACAACAGTTATGGTTGCCCCTTGCTGCGTCACGCTAGCGTGCATGGGTCTTGGCCAGGCAATGTATTTACTGCTTGAGAAGGGGAGTCTGACAGCGCCCACACAACCTACCGCCAGCCTCTACCCTCAATCCTTACGCATCTACTTTATCCCCCAAAATATACAGTCTCATTCATCTGAAATTCATGCTCTCTCCATTTAGATTATCGCAGAATTATCGACGCTTTTCTTCCAGCCCAATTTGACTATGGAAGAGGACAGGCCATCCTCAGTGCGTCAGGGGATTAATTCTTTAGGATTAACGTGGATAGGAGAACAGTACGGGGCTCTAAACTTTGGCAATAATGCCGTGCTGAAGTCGTGGTGGAAGGACCTGCAAATACTCGCACGTCGGCTTCAGCGGCAATATAGACCTGTTGCAACTAATCGCAAAGACGTTGCTGCTCGGAAGAGACTCAGAACACTCCTCCATCAGTACGGAGAGGACATCTGGGGTGAGAACGCGACGATAGATTTAAAGCTCACTGTTGGCACAAGCAGCCTATATCAATATCCTTTGGTCTACCCAAGAGATACTGAAAGGTGAGTACTTACCAAGATGAGCGCCCATTTCGTATTGACTCTTTGAAAGATTACTGTGCAAACACCTGGAGCTGCTACACCGTAAATGGAATTACAAAATGCACCCAATCTCTCAGAGGTCGAAAGATGACATTGCCGATTACTCCTGCGCCAGGAGCACGCACTCTTCCGCAGCTCGACGTTCGTACCAGCAACCGCATGTCACAGGCGTGGCACTTCGTAATCAAGAATTGTCTGAATCCGAACCTCTCGAATGTATTGCCGTCAAATTGTTGACGCCAAGTCAACCATCCTCAAGAAGTTCGTCTCTGGAGGCTTCTCAACCAACAAAGTACCCCCACGGATGTCCCTGCCGCGTGGTCAGTAGTAATGCAATTTCCACACACAAGCAGGTCTATCACTTCTCATGCAGTACGTGTGGAGAAGTTTACGCGCAGACGGAATTGCAAAACCATCCCGTTATTGACCATGATGAGTGGAACCTCTTACCATTAGACACCAGAGAGGCGGAGATGATATACGAGAACGTGTACCATCGATCTTTTCCAGCACAAGGCTATCAACTCGCAACTGAATATGCCAGCAAACTAGGTGATGGCGAGGCTAGCGCTGTCTTAGAAGTACGCAAACAAGTCGATAAGAGCGTATTAATTGTCAATGTCGAAGGCACTCAACACGATTACCGTGTGCATCTGGAGGATTGCCACAACGTTGAGGACCTCTTCTCCTGCATTTGCAAGAAATCCAATGTCGATATTCAAGAAATTGAACTCCTACTTATTAAGCTACCGCCAAATTGGAGCAGCGACGTTGAGTTGCAAGACTGCTACCCTGTTGAAGTAAATGATAACGGCGCTTTCACAGAGTTCATCGGCATGATTGAAAAGACCCCAAGAAAGGCGGAAGGAGAAGCAAGATCGTTGGCCTTTCTTTGTTCGCTTCTTCTATGGCAAGATTGAATTAAATAATTAGACATGATGTTGACTAGATATCGAGCATGGTGAGAACGCAGGTGCTGAAAATATGGAATGTTCATATGACGTCGTATCATCTTCTAAATAGAATACACATCGAATCTGTTGGCATATTTATTTCTTCATCGTCCCTGAAAATGGACCAAGTCGTCTTCTCAGAACTGAATTTCACCTGCTTCAGAATAATCTCAGTGTCGCGGCCTAGCCTGCGGTTCGAAGGCGTTCCCTTTCAGGCATCGCGTCTTCGCTTAGCAACCCCTAGCCTTTGGCTTCCAACCACCTACTTACGAAGAAGTACTTCAAATGCCTTTCTTCCCCAATTAGTTTAAGAGCTGAATGATATCTACGGTGGTGATATTGAGAAGGTCGATACTCTTTTTCGGTTGGCACTGCAAAACTATTTCTAAAGGGTTGCAGCGACACTACCTTCAGAATCCCTCGTGAGATCGAAGAGATTCCAGAGCGACGGGTTCATCGCAGCAGAAAGGAATAAGGAAACATACATACTGAAAGGGTTGGATTGGGTTTAGAACGCGATAACGCAAAATTTTTTAATTAAACTCTTCTCAGAGCTGGTATCTTGATGGCAATAGTGCTCGCTCGTGCCAGACAAATGCTGATCGCCTTAGACTATCTCCCCAGGAGCACCTTAACATGCGCGCACCGTTAATAAGGCCTCGGCACTTCGGTGAACTTTCTTTTGCAATGGCTCAAATCTCCGTATTCTTCTGCCGAAGTTTTTACAGCCAACCTAGAAGCTTTTCGATACACGTTGAGAGAGTCCACCTAACGCAAAATATGGCCGATCATCAAAAGGCAAACCCCCTGGCGAACTTTCCATTTGAGCATCTGCTTGTGGGACAAAATTTGACAAAGACCTGTCGGGGAATTCAGACTTGTTTAGAGAACTTGGAGATCCAGCAGTTAACTGCAGCTTAGAGGATTGACAATGCGAAATTGGAGAATTTGCCGGAACAGGACGGAAGTACCTTACCACTTCGGATCCTACTCGGAACGGATGCATTGGCAATAGTTGAAAGGAAGTGGTACAGAGACTTCTCGATCGTTTCAAGGTTGGGAAAAGTTTGCACCGGGTAGTGACTTTAAAGATTCGGCAGCGTCAGTTCGTAGCTACTATCGGTAGCCAATTGTGACGAGTCAGTTCAGGATTTGTAGGCAAGAGAGTGAAGATAGAAATCAATTTTGATGGTACATCGCTGTTTAGCCCGCCGTAGCAAAACTATCTTCTATAGAAAATCAAAGAGTGGAACGACGTAATTCGGTCCTCGCATGGCCCGGTATGGAAAGAGTCATTAATTTTGAAGGATCAACATTGACTTAGCAAGATTAGTTACCGTACTTCAATGAAAGTAGTAATACGAAATTCGGCAGTACGGAAACTGCGGTACGGAAAGGGAGGCTCCTTTGGGAAATGGCTCGCGTTATGACCTTGGCTCTGTTTTGATATCAAGTCACAATGAATTCAGAGCCTATCCCAGTACTGTACGAGAGAGGTGACCGTTCAAATGTGGAACAATTGCTCTTTCAAATAATGGGGTGGCATACAGCCATTGAGGAAGCATTGCCGTATCCTGATGTTTTTATTTACGGCGTCTCTATTCAGCCTCGTCTAGAGCAACGACAGGCAGTTCGCAATTTCATTACGCTTACTCCACACTATTTACTTCCACCGCCGAACCAAGTTTCACAACACCTAGATCCGCGAACGCAACAGCTGCGGCACCAACAAGCACAGCAGCAGCCATCCTATTCTCTCCACCTGCTCTCGTAGAGCCGCTTTTGCTCGAATCCGAACTCGAAGCATTACCAACGAATTGCTGGCTGCGCAACTGCCATTGCCACTCACGTTTTCCATCTCGATGCCTCCCACGCCAGTGCAATTGAAGCATTGCAGCTGAAGGTAAAATCGGCGCACCGGCGCCTCGGCGTCAGCGCCGCGGCAACACCCACTCGCAAACCGCCATGGCCCTCACGCTTCCAAGAACGAAGGAACGAAGGCGCGCGGAGCAACTCACATTGCACGGCGCCGTGCTGCCCTCCGCGATCTGGATAGCCCGGATGCTGGCGTCTTGGCCATCAGCGATGTCCAGCGCGGCGGTGTCCGGTGCCACGCCCGCCCAGCAGAAGGAGCCGTTGCCGCTCTGGCTGAAGGCGGGCGCGAGGGTGACGTCGGAGGCGGAGACGTTCGCGCCGAGGCTGAGGTTGACGAGGTGTAGGCGTGCGGGTGCGAGTCTGCGAACGCGAGCGAGCCGCCGCTCGGCGGCCACAGCGGCCGGTTGTTGGTCGAAGCGTCTTGGTTGATGTCCGCGCAGGAGAATTGGTATTACGTTATGCTCGGGTCGCTGCTGAAGCTGTTGCCGCGCCAGTACGGTTGGTAGAGGTGGAAGTGCGCTCTGGTCGGATGCGCGACGACAAGAACGAAGAAAAAAGAGAGCATTTTATTGAATAGGTTGCCGGCTGGGCGGATGATATTTTAATGCAATGAAAGGAGTATTGAGTACTGTGAAGGATCACCGGCTGCAGCTCATTCCACCGTGGGTATTTCCATTTTATAGGATACGTTCGAGCTCACACCAATTCCGTGCTTCTGGCCCAGCAACTGATTTTGAGTTCTTGTCCTATGTCCTCAACACGCTCGCATCCTGTCCGGCCTTACCCTGACTGGTAAAGGTGAGTGGCCGTCTCCTTGGAGTGTCCTGATAAGTAGGCCAAGGAATTGGTATGAATGTCGTTCTGTTCGCTACTAGTCAACTGCTCGATTGTAGCTGAACTTCTAAGAGAGCTGAACGGCTTTCGATTTGCAATGAAAAATTGAATGAGAATCATCGCAAATATACTCACATTTCCCTGTATGCTAACAATCTAAGGCCTTGGCATAGCTTTGTAGTGTCTCCGCACCGCCATGTCACGTCGGCATAGGAGCAAGAAGAGTACCGAAATCTTGTCCTGACATTGCGGGCAATAATTGGTTCGCTTCAAACATCTTGCTACCAGCTCTTTCTCCTGCGCCGTCCACGTTCAACGTCTTTGATTGGAGCTTTGGTGAACTGTAGGGTTCGTAGGTTGAAGGTTGTATGTCACTTAATCTTTGGTGAACGAAGACTTTTGCGGAGGTCGAAGACGTCACTATGTCAAAAGCTTTTACGCTCGCATTTAGTATTGGATTTGCACCAGGTAGAAGTAACTGAGCCGCAGTTTGTCACTCCCCGTAGCAAAGCTTGGATCAATCAGGATGGCCAAATCACTTTTTTCCTGACTAGAATTATGAATGGAATAATGTGGTAGAACCGTTACTGCGAATGAATTGTTTACTGTTGCTTAGTTGTTATACCCAGGATCCACAATTTCAACAGACTCGATTGGAGAGGAACCACGACTTTGACGATCAAGGTCGTCCGACTGACCACCCATCCACTCTTCAATAGGATCCTCGTAGTCGAAGTCCTCCTCCGTCCAGCCGGCCGCGCCTGTCATAGCCACGACGCGCTGAAGATGCCACTGCATCTCCAGAAGGCCCGCATCGGGGAGGGGGAGGTTTACCGGGTCCTCGGTCGTCATCGTAAATCGTGTGCCACTGATAAGAAGGGTGGGCTTCGTGACGTCCTCGAAACGACAGCAAACGGCACCACGCCGGGAGTAGGGCAGGTCTCTAGAGGACGCAGGCTGCTCCATTAGGTCAACGCTGGCGGTTGGATCGCGCTGTTGCTGCGCAAGCCAGTGAAACTCCAGCTCAAGTCGCGTTTTATCGTTCGACATTCGTACGGGCCGCAGAGCAAAGGCACCTTCACTATGCCATCGATGGAGGGTTACCGTAAGGGTTAGCATATTCTGGATCGTCTCCGTTCCCAGCGGTGTCGAAGCCGTGTCATCTCCAAAAATCTTGGCACGCCACGAATCCACCTTCTCCAGCGGCCAGAAGAACCGCAGGATATCCCAATAACTGCGAACTCTCGGATTCCCTCCATCGAAGGCGCAATGCGGGTAAATAAGGCATGCCTCGAGAGCGCTCTGCCTCGTGACCGCACAAAGGCCCTCTCTCTGTTTGCACTGCGTGGCGACCGTGCCGCTACGATGCATGGGGGACCTAGTTCTTGGCGGATTGGCCAGGCTTGTCGCCTGTAGTCGCAGAGGTGGTGAGGAGGTCGTAGATCGCCCGAAGGCTGTAGAAGCCGAGCGTTTACTCGGCGTCAGCGTTGTGTCTTTCTCCTGGCGAGCCTGTCTCCAGAGCCGGATGGCGTCTTTCGCCTCCATTTCGAAAACGGGCTTTTTCGACTCATTGAACACGTTGTTCCATGAGGCTTTGTTCTGGCATAGCTCTTGCAATGACTCCAAGTTGCCGACCTGGAAAAATGCCCATACCAAAGGCGAAAGACTTGCCGTAGGCAAGCGGCGACTTGCATCTTCGAACAATTTTCTACGCCCATCGGAGCGCTCAGAGAAGCGTTCGGGCTCGTCGTCATCCTCTGGACGACAGGAAACCCAATCTGAGGAAGGCATGGCGGCGGTGTTGATCAAGTGTGAATAAATCAGAATCGAGCGCGTTGATGTGAAAACTTGATAAAAAGCCTGGATATGATGCTTTCGATGGATTAAACCGGTGCCAGATTCGTGATTCAGAGAGAGGAAGAGATGTGAAGCGAGGATCTCGAGGCTACATGACTTTATTCGTATCGCAAATGGGTCATAACGTAAGATGACCGGTCTCTCGCTGGCCAGGAAACCACGGTCGAGAGAGAACAATCTTCGGTTCAAAGACCACCTGAGATTGCCGGACTTGTCAATCATTGCTTACTTAAGGTATTATTGATGGTAGTCTACCTTATCAGATGCTCCGGTTTAGCACCACAAATCGGTTCTAAAATGGAAGTCCGGGTTACCACATGGTTCCTGCCTTTCGACCCACCTCTCTATTCTCGTTTTATTCCAAGAACTAACCCATTTCTTTTCATTTTCCATGGTATGAGATACACCAAGAGTGAACGATTCCAGACCGAGCATACATTCTTCTCCGTTATATCTGGACTGGAAGCAATCCTCATTTGCTGCGCATGCTTTGACACAGTCTTCTGCAGAACCAACTCCTTGGACAGCTTCGCCTGCGGCAAGATTATCCCAGTGTTCTCGGTACTCAGGTATGTCCGGTAGCACGTAATTCTTGAAGAGTTCGGAATATAGGAGAGCAGCCTGTTGAGTCACGTCAGTTTCAGTTGTCATTGTTGTCATTCGTGTGGGTACTTACATGCGGATGTTCTCTACGTCGTTCAAACTGACCAAGACGCTCAGCTTCCTGCGGCGAAATGTGGTGTACTGTGACGATTGGTTGACACCAGTGATGTTGAGCAAACGGTATCGTGGCTGGTGTTTCTCCATTGATGATCGGCCAGGCGTTTGAAACCGGTATGCCATACTCCTTGAAAGCATAAGCGAGCACGAGGTCGCCATAAGGAAATTCGGATATCTTGGGATCCCATCTTGCTGCCTCTCCTTTGTGCCCCACCACTAGATTTTCAGTGGCTGCTCTCGAGATTAGAATACCACTGCCGCCGTGGGCAAACCCCATACCAACACAAGCCATAGAGCCTCCGTATATCTGCTCGGAAGGTTCAAGTGTTCGTAGCCATGGGGCCAAGGAAGAAAGGAAGACATAGGTATCCGCATCAATATGCAGGTACCAATCGGATTTCGGTCGCAGTTCCCATGCCTTCTCAACAATATGAAGGTTTTTGTATCTGTCGAGATCCCAAGCAGCCTTCTCCAGATCACTCATCGAAGCTTTCAAGGCCGTCACGAAATGGTCTGGATGAGATTTTTTAAGCTTCTGCTGCAAGCGATACAGTTCGAAAGCCGGGTTTTCTTTCGAGACTTCAGGAGCGACGTCGTCTAACGAGTCATAGATTCGGTAACCTTTGACGTCTTGAAACATATCCGAGAAAATGAACACATTGGGAGCGCAACGAAGCGATGTGGTCATGAGGGTAGGTATTCTGTCTTCCGCTTCTGATGCTCCCGTCTTGACGGTGATCACCAATTGTTTCAAGTCTCCCAACCTGCCACATTCTTGAGTTTGATGATCAGGATCGTTCGGATCAATCGGGAAAGAATATCCGAAGGTGTCCGAATATCGGTTTGGGAAGATCCATTTGCTTTTCCATCGAGAAGCAGGGCTAACGGCTAACAGGAGTAGCAAAAGGAGAGCGACGAGAAGTATTTGGCTACTTCGGCGGCGAAACAGAGCGGTTGGAAATAAAGTCATATACCAGCAGTCCCGCGATGGAGCGAATGTGTTGTATGTAGCACTGCTTTGATTGAGAATTCGGTTGGACGCTGGGCTTCGATGAGGGATCAAGAGGTTGGAAGCGCAAAAAGATGAGGTGACGATTGAAGTGAATCCGTAGATTTTCCGACATCAGCCACAAGGCCACCAGCGTAACAACGAGCAAGGCGCATACATGTAATGGGTGGCAGAGTAGCAGAGGTGCTGTCGCACCTTTGTCAGGGGATGCGGCTGAGCCTTCGATCGTGGTTGGCTAAGCGCTAGGATCAACCCTCACTATGCATCGAAGGATTCGGATGAATTTTATTACGGGGGCCAGAAAACAGAACAAAGCCGCAGTCGATTGGCGTTGGTGGCGCCTAGCGGTACACGGCCATTGGATACGGCATTCGGAATGCAAAGCCGTGCATAAAAGTATCCCCTATTAGGCCTTCATCCAAGTCCACAGCCCTACTTCATGCTTGTCTGCATGCTAAGTACTAGTACGTTTGAGCCATTATTATCTGTTGAGCGTGTTCATAACAGCCTCTCATCATTCGAACCTTGCTTTCGCCTCTCTCCCGGCCGGCGCGATGCCGTTTGGCATTTGCTTCGCCCTCAAAACATGCCCTCTCCCACTCACTGCTTCTCGGTAGCCTTTGCCTCACCATCAACCTTCCGATCACTCTGGTATCATCTCCATCATGATATTCAATCTGATCTGGGTCTTCTCGATCCTCATTTTTTGTGTGGCGTCTCAATTTCTACCAGGAGTAGCTCCGCCGGACTACGCTGACGGTAGCTTCTCCGAGCCTAACGCCCGTAGCACCAACTTGACCGTAGGTGAGGTTATCGACGTTCAATGGAACGCCACCTTCACCAATGCCAACATCTTTCTTATCACCCAATTCAATTTTTCCGTATCCCAAATCCTTGCGGGTGAGTGGTGACCTGAGTTGAAGGCTTTTTGCGACATGCTAACGCCAGATAGACAATGTACTTGGCTCGAACTTCCAATGGACTGTGAGCCTCGCTCGATCAGAGACACCGAATAATGCCTCCCAAATATATGTATTAAGAGCCGCAGACAACAATGCCAGCGAAGACGAACAAGCGACAGGTGGATTTCTAAGTTCATCCTTCTATATTAATGCTCTGCCGGGCTCTGGATCTTCGTCTTCGTCTTCGTCTACCTCTACTTCGACGACTTCAACAGTCAGTATGACCGCGACGTCTTTGTCCAGCCCTACGCAACAAACTACGTCTTCGGCTTCAGTTTCACCTGCAAGTAGTCACGGTCTCAGTGCAGGCGCTTCTGCTGGGATTGGAATCGGCGTAGCTTTGGGTGCCATTGGTCTCGCTGCCGTAGCGTGGCTTGCGTTCAACCAACGTCGACGATGGCAATCACAGCTACAGGGCACTCAGTCAGATGCGTACTACTTACATCCCACGACTCAAAAGTCGCCGATAGTAGAAGCACCGTCGAATGTACCCTACGATCCGCAAGAACTACCCGCGTTTAGAGATTGAGATCGCTTCTATCAATTCAGCCACGCCAGTCTGTATGATGAAGAGATGTTACTGGCATGTCGACTATCGCGCTATACATTGGAATCCGGCTAAGCATCCTGACATCCTCTATCATATAGACGATTTGGAGCGGATCCTTCAGTTGTCATACTAGTAGGACCATCGATGAGTACGAGCGGTTCCGGAGAGAGCTTCAAAGTACTCCGTACAGACCATTGAGATCCGATACGAAGCGAACTCAACTCTTCTTCCGGTTCCATACAATTTCGGGACAGCAGAAAGGGAAGCAATGATTCAAGGCCAGAACAGTGCGAATCACCAGCCTCCCTCTCGCAAGTAGGGTTCGAAGATGCCTTATATTGTTTGCGATGAAACTAGCCGATACTCGATGAACATTTCATACGCCTAGCACTTTCACAAGTTATCCAACTATGGTTCAGCTTGATATCTCACCCCTTAGATCCCTTGCAAGATCACGTGTAATACTTTTCGATCAGTTGATACGAATATCCTACGGCCAGATTTCCCAAGGACTCTTAGGCTGAGAACTGTCACCCGCATAGCAGGCATTGCAATTAAGGCAATTTCAATGGAACGCTTTTAAAGCAATGGTGCTAAAGGAGGGAACCGTTAGTTGTGGTAACAGAACAAACCGGTCTGAGGAAAGAACATGTGGATATGGCTCTATATAACATACCTACTTTTGGACCCAGTGATGCTTGAAATCAAGCTCCTGGAGATAAAGCACGGCAATGATCCAAAGTTCCATTAACCCTGTACGTATTTATATCTTAGAATAACGCTTCTCATCGCTTTGAAAGAGTAAGTAGAGTACTCGGAATATATATTAGACTACAGCAAAGCCTTGTCGAGCCCAAATCGTGGCGCCAATACTCGCGGGTACAACCACTGCAGACTCAATGATTCGATTAGCCAGACTTTCCACCATCCATAACCCTGCCAAACGACTTCTGGTGGGTTCTCTCTGGAAACCCTCTCCACGACGAAGGCACTGTACTCGGCTGGATTCATGTTGTTTTCTTCGAGGTCCTCCCAAGCTTCATTGATCTTACCGTTGATCGACTTGTACAGCGAGGTCTCCGGAGATTCCAGACGCTGTGTGGACATTCCGGTTTTCACACCCGCCGTCATCACATACACCACGTGAACTCCCAACGGCTTCATCTCAATCCTCAGAGTGCGCGAGTAGGCCTCCAGCGCCGCCTTGGTCGCGCCATATGCTCCTTCGCTCGGCTGCGGCACATGGCCCGCGACGCTGCCGCTGAACGCGATCGTGCCGCGCGCCGCAATTACTAGCGGTGCAAAGATGCGTGTCGATGCCATGACGGCCGTGACGTTCGTCTCGAACAACTTGGCATCGTTGACGTCAACGTATGCGTCGCTGTTCGGATCCGAATCGATCGCCATGGCCAGGCTTCGATGGCCGGCATTGTGGTACAGGATGTCGAGCTTTCTGCCTGTCTCGTGGGCTATCCGGTCGCGCGCTGCGATGACCGTATCGCGGTTCGTGATATCAAAGGCCAGGGTGGTGATATGTTCCGAATTGGCTAGGTTGCCCATCGAAGACGTCTTTCGGGCGGTGGCATACACGCGCCAGCCACGATTGGCAAATTCAAGGGCGAGCGAATTGCCAATGGTACCTTCGGTACAGCCAGTGATGAGGACGGACTTCGACATATCTGCTTGTTCTGGAGAATGCTGAATGGGACGGTTAGAGGATACGAGCCGGATTAGAGCCAGAGCTGGAGTGCTATAATATTGTCTGCAAAATGTAACCGGAAAATGCTTTTACTTCCGTTGCTTGGGTATCGTACTGCGTCAAACCTGACTTATGTATCGATCTTCCAACGACTCATTAAAGACATTTGATAGAGCGGCGTGGTATTACTTGCGAACGGGGTCGTTCATACGCCGAAACCGTTTCATTGTCTGTTAATTACCGATCAAGCTTTAGAAATCAACGTTTTCAGGCGAAACGCCCTGACTAGCTGCGGGTTTGTCCGCCACTCGTCCGGGAACCCGGACTTATCTACGGAGTTCATAATCGACATTCCAACGCTATTAAAGTAAATATTTTGATACAATTCCGTCAAATATTAACGCACACAGCTTTCTAACTTATTATAATAGAAACTCCAGAACACTGCTCAGCTCCTCAAAGCCCTTCCGGCAAGCCGCGCCTCGCGGATTGCATCTCCTGTCATATATTCTTCGAACAGCAACTGTAGCAGCATTTCCAAGCATGTTGGCGCTGATCAGTCGTTCTCTCGCCATCGATGAATAATTGAGAGTAGTGCGTAGTCCGTTCCAGTTCGCTTGAATTCAAAGTAAGGTACCTATGATTTGTCCCACAACAGCATCAATGTCATCAACCAGGTTATCATATTTCAATCTAGACACGTAAATTTAATTTTAAGCTAGCTCTAGGCAAGTAGTAAGTCAAGAATGAAAATCAATTTCGCATCTTAAAATTGTAGAACTGATGCCCTAAACCGGCCTCGACATTTCTCTCGTGCAACTGCCATCATGGCTGCTGGATTGATAAGGAAATTGAATGGTGAAGCTAGGATTAACATTAGCAGATCTTAGTGACGTTAAATGAGCATAAACATCAAAATTATGGTCTGCCTGATTGTCCTTGATAATATCGTAATGCTCGTCCACAGTTCCATGGCAGAGATGCATATCGCAACAGGCATAATGCCGACGCTGACGAAAGTTGAGTGCAACCAGCGATTTGTGCAGAATATCTTCCATCCGGTCATAAGCAGTGACTTCAATGCGTAACGTAAGGTAGTCTTTTAGCGTTATCTTCCCTCCCTCTCCTTGATCGATGTCTTGGAAGACAACGGGGACTGTTAGTGTTCTCGAGTACCTAGGCTGATCTCCGGTTCGACGATTTTGCCGTTGACGTGCTAACTCAAAACGATGGATCTGGTTCGAATCTGAAGCGACAAGATCTTGAGCATATAAGTTGAGCATTTTAACTTGTTCTTCCCAGGATTGTTGACTTTGGTTGTGTTGACGTTGTGAAGCAGTCAGTCCATCGGTGAAAATTGCTGCATTCAATGTGTCTGAGATGTTAGTTTTCGGTAAGGGCCAGTCCTCCTGGTATTCCTCCGCAACACCATGATCGAGTTCGTCCTGTTCCAATTGTCTAAGTTGAAATTGTTGAGACATAAGCAAGACTTGATGCATTCTTGTCTGAAGCTCCGTTTCTTCATTTGTGACGGTGGCCTTGCTACGAATTGTAAGCCTCGCGTGAGCGGCTCCTCCAAGAACGACTCACCCTTTCTGTTCCAACAACAAGGCCCAATTGAAACCAGTCATCATGATATTCAAAGTAGTCTTTGAAGATTCTAATCTCAGTCTCAATTTGTCGATGACACTCTTATTAAGCAGCCACTTCATTCTCCCTGAGAGCGAAATTTTGACATCATCTCCCAATTCCGATGGTTTAATACCTTCCAGTACCTCCTGGATACTCTTGAGGATCTTTTCGCAGTAGTCCAAGATTGCTTTCATCCCTACCAACGAATCGAGAGAGAATCCAGTCGATCTTGCCTTCTCCAATGTAGACTTGAGCTCCTTCAGTACCGCACAGAACATGGTGATTTCCGTTCCTAGCCATCCCACATCTTCACCGGAAGATTTGAGGGCGCTGCCGAACTTGAAGAGAAGAACAGCTACTTGTGTTCCAAAAGTAATGATGCCGGCGATGCTGGCTACAACTTCAGCCATTGCATTTCGATGGGGAGAGAGAAAGAAGTCCCAAAGAAATTCAGGCGGTGGGCTTTTGTGCTTTGAACTCGAAAGGCTGAGGCTGTGCATCATGTAGCTACGAAAACAGTGCTATACGGGGATGCGTGTCAAAGCACGAAGCACAGAAGCACAAAGCACAGAGGTTCTGCTCAGGCATCTACTTCTTCCCCGCAATATTGCTTGGCAATGCCCGACCATTTAGCGGTTCACCCCCTAAAATGAGGGGCTGTTTAGGGGGTAAATCTAGGGTCAGGGTCCAAGCAGAACCTGCACTCCGTATGAAGTGCACTTTCAATTCATGATAGACAGTTGCCTACGGATCAACTGTGATATACATAGAAGCTGCTTCGGTTACAGATATATAGGAGTCACGTCTCCCATTTGTTCGCGGACACGACAATAGACTCAAACCTACCACCTAATAACGCATCTTCATTCTCATCCCACTCTCGATTCCTGAGAGATTTCATGTCATGCCAGATTCTGACATCTGTAACACCAAACCCCGAATTATTCTCCATGGCGGCGCCGGCAACACCAGCCATGAGAATGTACAGCCAGAGCGACTCGCTTTGTTCCGCTCCTCGATGATTCGTGTTCTACAGAGTACACGAGCCGAGCTGGCAAAGCCACATGTCACAGCTTTGGATGCAGCGTGCCATGCCGTGGCTTTGATGGAAGATGATGAACTTTTCAATTGTGGAAAGGGTGCAGTTTTTACATGGGCTAGAACCATTGAGTTGGAAGTAAGTGTTATGGTATTGAGCGGATATCGAAAGCGAGGAGTTGGGGTGATGACGTTACGGCATGTCAAAAATCCTATCAAACTTGCGAAGGAGATGCTTATTCGTGGTGAAGAACCTGATGGCGGAGGTGCATACGGGCATTGTCAATTGTGTGGAGAAGAGGTAGAGGAATTGGCAAAGAAATGGGGCCTGGAGATTGTGGATGAAGATTACTTTTGGACCCGCAGGAGATGGGATGAGCACCGCAGAGGGTTGAAGAAAGAGAGCCACGCAAAACGCAGTGACTTAGGCTGCTGGAAAGAGGCGGAGACGCCGAGACATTTCTGTGAGGATCAGTTTGAGTGTCATTGCGATCGTTGCTCAAAGATTGCAATGCTATTGAAGAGAAGTCAAATAGAGACGAAGATGTAAGCAGCAAAATATGGCGAGGGATGGGATGGAAAAGAATACCTCCCTCAAGGTACGGTCGGAGCAGTGGTACTTGATCGATTCGGAATAATTGCTGTGGCAATGATAGTTACCAGGACGTATTGGTGATACACCGACGCTTGGAGCTGGATTTTGGGCAGAGGAGTGGGAAGAGGAGTTACAGCAACCTTTACGACAGCAGATGACCTATGCGGTTCCATCCCAAACATTAACAACTCTTCCTACCTTCGATCAGTTCTCACGTAGACCAGATATGCTGAAGCTTCTATCAGATTGTTGGCCATCTTCTCCGCAGCCGGCACGAATAGAGCAGAACCGGACAGATCGAGAGCTGAAGTCAATCCGGTCGAAAATAGTAAGGCGTGCAGTTGGCATGTCTAACACGGGCAACGGCGATTCCTTTCTGCGAACAAACGCAGTCCGTACGGCCGCTGCAATTGCTCGCTTCTCGCCGTCTCCTACGAACTTGCAGAAATCAGTAACTCAAATGGCCGGTCCAAATGGTGAACTACAAAGGTCTGCGGGAGATCGATGGGGTGCAACCGGTGAAGGTGTAGATGGCATCATCGGCATCAAATACAGAAACCATAAGAGCAAGGTTGTATGGAATTTCAACTGCGGCGGCATGTTTAGAGCATTTACAGATGATGAACACCGTGATGTATTTGGCTGCTTCAGGGAAGATGATACAAGGATTTTGGAACCGTAACCTAGACTGCGGCAATTCCATTTGCGTCTTTAGAACTGAGCAGTTGCAGCCGTGGCCTGAGAAGTACTCGAGAATCGCTCGGGAGCCATCTACGGGACTATTAATCGTCCTTAGCTATTGGAGAAACTCTCCCCATTCATCCCCCATCTCGATTCGCATGTCATGGCAAGTTCAACCGGCAAGAATACATCAAGGCCAACTTGGGCTTGATTTCGGCTCAATTGTTGTGCCGCCACTTACAACGGCTGGCTTAAAGTCCCGGCTCAGTTTCACTCCGCCTTCGATCCAATTGGCTTCAGGCTGCTCATAACCTTTCTCTCTCACTTACGGTCCAATTTCCAAGACTAGTGCGGCCGCTTCTCGCCAGTTTAACGGAAATCCCGCCGGTTCGAGAATATGTGAACGGACTCAGTTACCTCGGCACATCGTATCTTAGTACTCCATGTCAGCGTACGCACTTTTAATAACAATTTTATGGGCGTTTAAACTGAACAAAGAATCACTTTGACTGTTCGACGAAGTTATTGTCTTGTATCGCGGAATTTTGGTCTAAACGGACAAGAACATACTTCCTGGAAGCACACTATCTCTAACTGCTTCGCTCTCTCACTTTCGCCCCACGGTCAAGATTACGAACCTAAGTACTTTATTCAATATCTTCATTTATCATGGCTAATCAATCAACTCTAAATCCTCCCGCTGTCGTATATGCGCTCTCGGGCTCAGCGGCCTTAGTCACAGCAAACACTTTGCTATATCCAATTGAAGTGTAAGTGAATCGCGACATTATGTCTTCCCTAAATGCTTGAATGCAATGCTGACCGCTTTGGTATCGGGATAGAATTACAACCAAGCTACAGGCACAGGTCAAACAAAATGTAACGAACCTATCAGATACGTACTACACCGGGTTCTTTGATGCAGTTTTCAAAATAGTGCGGACCGAAGGAATCCCCGGACTGTATGCGGGTCTACCAGGAACTCTTCTCAGCAACGCATTGCAAGGATATTGCTTCAACTATTGGCATTCTCTCTTACGACAGCTGTATCTTTCCTCTTCGAAGTTGCCACAATAACCAGGCACGACAGCCGAGCTTAGTCTGGCCTACGGAGCTGCCGTGTTGACCGTACTGATGACGAGTCCATTGTCCAACGTGACGACTCGACAGAAGACAACCGAACGTAGTGAGAGGAAAGGTGTCATCAGCACCGCCTACGAGCTAGTCCAATGCGATGGGCCAAAACGGTTGTGGAGAGGGCTTCCAGCCTCGTTCGTTCTTTGCATCAATCCCGCTATAACTTATGGATCGATGGAGCATTTGAGGATGTTATTCTTCGGAGTGAGACAGGTTTTGAAGCCACGGGAGAGCTTTTGTGAGTAATATGTGAAGCATCGGTGAAGGTTCAGGCTCTAACCTCTACCCTACCTAGTACTCGGCACGATTTCCAAAGCGATCGCCATTGTCATCCTACAGCCTATCAGTGTTGCATTGATTATTCTGCGATCTAAGCTTCCTGCTTCGCGAAATGGCGAGGCTTTCAAGTCATTCATTGAGGTCCTATTGCATATTGCAGAGACGGAAGGATTTTGGAGACTCTTCAAAGGTCTCGGACCACAGCTGTCCAAGGCAATGCTTATGCAGGGTATCCTGAATATTTTGAAGGAACGGTAAGCTTGCTTCTATCCTAGATGGTGAAGAGCTACTAAAACATAAACAGGTACAGAGGTGTACTAACGATACTTTACTTCCGTTACATACGCAGTTATCCGACCTCACATCCCTCTAAACTCGTCGTCAATACGGCCGTAGAATGAGATTACGTGGTTATATTGGTTTACCCAGTCCACTAAGGTTATGCTGCGTTGAGATATGCGTTCGATGGATCAATGGTGGTGCGTCCCTCTCGGCCTTGCATCGTCGATGTCCAATTGTGTCCTACCCTCCACTATGAGTACTGTAGGAGGGCTAATGTTTGCGACTTCTTAGCGAGCAGTATAGAAATAGAGTAATTTACGTCGCAACAGCTGGGAATACATGAAAGGACTTCTCAAATCATGGAGTATTCGAATTACGAACATATGAAAATTACTACGCACTGACTTCAACAACAGTACCTAAGCTCAAAATCGTTTAGAGGCAAGTGACTGGTAATGTTTCCTTCTTGAGAGATCCGATCCCATGCTCCAAAGTCAGCACCATATAGAACCTTTTGCCCCTCTGCTTAAGCGACAATGTGCTTCAGCAAAACCTCCTTCGTAGGATCAGCGAAGACATGACCACCAAAGTCGAAATTCCGCGGTCTCCCCTGTCCCTCTGGCAACTTCACCTCATGCTTTTGCAATATCAGCGCCACAATGATCTTGATTACAGTGGCAGCGAAGAACCTTCCTGGACAAGCATGATCGCCGAAACCGAAGTTGAAACTCGAAGATGAGACACTGACAAACTGGTGTTTTCGTGCGGCATCGGCATCTTGTTTGACCTGATCACCTTCTGGATAGCGAAGATTATAGAAACGAAGACCATCGAATTGCTCTGGATGTGGGAAGTTTTCTGGATCTTGGTAGTATCCATGACCGTTGAATCCGATCCACTGGCCTTTCGGTATAGTCAGATTGTTCAACTTAAAAGGTTCAATGACAACGCGCACAGGTATTGCTGTTGAAAAGAGGTTGTCAGTGAAGCTACTCAGTAGAAATCGTGGTCAACCTACCTCTCCTTGATGGGCTGAGCCGCTGTGACTCCTTCATGAAGCTATCTAGCTTCTTCATATCGTATAGAGCCTGCTTTGAAAACCCACCGTGCTTCTCCAGAACTTGCTTCACTTCATCGCGAAGAATGGGTATGTACTCCGGATGGGCGGCTAAGTCGTAAAATATTTGTGTAGCAAGGTCAGCCGACGTGCCGACAGAAACCAATCTAGAGACAATGAGCGCTGGACATGCAAATTGCTATGGATATACGCACATCAGAGAAAGCTGAAGCCTAGCCTGAAATCCAATGTCTTGCTTCTGTTTGTCGTTCATAACATCATAAAACCAAGCGCAAAGAGTTGGACCGTATGAAGTTTGGCTTGTAATTTTGTCGGTGCGGAGAATTGGAGACAGAAATCGCAAGCCTTCGCTGTTGTATTTCCGCGCACTCACAACCTCTGGAAGAAACCGACCAACGAAAGGTCGGAGCAATGGACTCCAATTTCGAAGTGCTGCTACCGCTCGTCCAAAGTCGCCAGCATAGTTGGTACTAATTTTGAGCCAGTTCTCGTCGCGGCAAAGTTCAGGCCCGACAAAAACTCGCGCAGACATTCGAGCGACGATTTTAGCCAGAGGGCCATATATTTTTATGCTCGTCCAATCTGCATAGTATGGGAGTACTGTATTCACCGCATCACTACCCTCTTCGACGAGATCCTGTACGAACATTCCAATCTTGGGGTTCAGCTTTGATTTGATAACGTTCCTTCCACCAGTGAAACCTAGCTCAAGGCCCATGTACTCAGGATACAATGACTGGTTATTCACTTCTTGCGGATCGAGAGCCTGACGGTGTTTTTTCATTACCTCCGGTAGGAATTCGTGGGGTAAAATAGCGACAGGTGCTTCCGTAGTGTTTATCAAACAGATCTGTGATTTGAACTTGGTGTATGCGCTCTGTAGGATCTCCGTGGCATGGCCATAGAAATACATTGCTCTCGTCTCTGCATTTCCAATCTCTGTTCCAATGATGGGAGCATCCAGTTGAGTTTTCTTTCGAGATTGAAGCCATCTTGCCAAGCCAAAGACTACAAAGAAGAGAACTAGGACTGAGATGTATACGGGAGAAGAAAGTGCTGTTGAGGATAACATGGCAGCGGGTGCAAAGATTTGAAGGTTTCGAGGAATGTAGAGACAATGGCTCACTGCAAATGACCGCAAAACCTTGAGTAAAGTCATATTGATGCATTTCTATTAGCTAGTGACAACACCTTATCATCAAATACTCCTCGTAGTGGTCCTGGCCGAACGCCACACTGGAGGAGACCAGTCGCAATGTTCGCGCCGGTTCATTAGATAGATGCGAGTCTCGGAGGTTGAAGGCCATCACTGGCAAATAGATTTCTCTCGAGCATACCACCATTGTGATATTCCGGGCGCGGTGGTGATTCCGAACTTTGTGGTTCCGGATTTTCGGCTCCGGCGTTTCGAGTTGATCCGAGCGCGAACCTCCAATCGTTCCACCACTTCAAACTAAGGTAAATATCTTGACAACCAACGATTTTAATTACTTCAAATTTAGCATCGTGGGGTATTGTAAACGGCAGCTCCGAGAAGCTTAGTTTGATTGTACTGCTGTGATGTGCGTGGTGTTTGTAACGTTGAAAATCGTTCGGTTTACTCTACAGATCGCTACTCTTTTCCCCTCTCTTGCACTCTCAGGACAGACCTAACTAGCATATAATTTAGTGCTTAAATGCATCTACTTTCGTTACCATAAATACTGTACACTATGTCCCTTTCCGGCTCAGTTCATGTCGAGGCTCACACGGAAATCAGTGACCACATCGAAGGTCTTAGCATAAGAGTCATGCTTTCGTCCATTCTTTCACGACAAGGTCTACACGGAAACGTTCAAACCTCTGAACTTGACCAAAGAAGCGTTGTCACTCGAAATCATGTCGGACATTGTCACCCAGATCGAGAACCTCGCCAAGTCTCCCCCGACAAATCCCATCGAGCGCTTGGCTCTCTACAATGCGATCAAGAAACTTTCTGTCGCCGTTGAGGATCCTTTTAATACCATTTACCGCGTGAATTATTCAGTAAGTCGCAGTTATGGCTCTCAGCTTTGAATACTTCGTATTAACTGGCTTCCGAAGCCCATGATCCTCGTCTTTTCCCACGTGGGTAGCAATTTAGGCATCTTTAAGAAGCTAGCCGAGTCTAGTACTCCGCTTACTGGTTCCTCCCTTGCTCAATCTACGGAGGCTGATCCGGTGTTGATCAGTAAGTTCAACTACCCACACATCTTTTCTGGATTTAATCAAGCATTGCACAGGCCGCATTCTACGCTTCCTAGCCTCGAATGACCTCATCTTGGAAACTGGTGAGGACACTTTCGCTGCCAATGCTATCACCAAGACTCTCGCCCGTCCGGGATTCCGGGCCGGAATTTCAAATGCGTAAGTACATCCTATGCATCCAGTACATGGTCTCCCATAGCTGTCACTCGTTACATCGAGCAACTGACATGAACTTCGAACATCCAGCTTCGATGTTGTCACACCTTGTCTTCTGGCTACACCAAAATTCCTCGTCGACACCAAATACGCGAACCCGGCTGATGTCTTGCGCGGCCCTTTCCAGGTGGCACATAAGACTGAGCAGCCAGGATTTGTATGGGCAATGGAGCGACCGCATCTCATGGCGGATTTCAGCCTCTGGATGTCTGAACTTCACGATAGTAAGAAAACCTGGTTAGATGTATTCGATTTCGCCGGTTATGTCAAAGGCTCATCCGCGGAATCACTGATCTTCGTCGATGTGGGTGGCGGCATGGGACAACAGTGTGCTTTACTCAAAAAGATTCACCCACAGGTACCCGGTCGCATCGTGCTCCAGGACCAACCATTTGTGTTACCGCACGCCATTCCCGTGGAAGGCGTTGAGAAAGAGGAATACGACTTCTGGAGCGAGCAGCCGCTCAAAGGTAAGCGAGATCATACTTTGCGCGTCGCTACATCAGTCACTGAGTGAATAAAGGCGCTCATATCTACTATATGCGGAACATTCTGCATGACTACCCAGATGATAAGGCAATCACGGTTATCCGCAACAATGTGTCGGCCATGTCCGCTGATTCCCTCCTCATCATCGATGAGATGATCATTCCGAACACAGGGGTGCATCCGCGTGCTACAGATCTGGATATGATCATGATGACCACTTTGGCATCAACTGAAAGGACGGAAAGGCAGTGGGATGTTCTGCTTGAGAAGGCAGGCGTCAAGGTTGTGCAGAAGAGCACATATGACACCGCGACTGGAGACAGCATCATTGTAACTGTTCCAAAATAGAGGTATGGCGATGAGAGCTTTTCGGCTTTGGAGCGGTCATTCTCAGCCGTTGCCGTAAAATTATTATCCAGCCCTTCAAATCCAAGATTATGGTAAAGCCAGAAACCACAGACATTATGTTAGAAGTATTCAATGATTCGATATCTCAAAAGCTGTTTCTAGACGTTGACTTCATTACCTTTGTACTTATCATTGCTTCTCAGGTAAGAGGTAGCGTAAATTCCTAATTTGTAGTCACTAAATTTTTGTCCTACTCCAACTCAATTTGTTCCCATGGTGTCCTGTGCCATAACAAATCGTTTCTTTCCATGCGTTTCTCCATCCAGCACTCCCCCACAAGATGATATCGTCCGGATGATGTCTTACGAAGCACAAAAGGTACTTTAGAACCTTTAATAAGACAAATTTCATCTCCAGGTATCGCAAGTTTCGGCACCCACACTATCTCACGGCTTGTAGATATCGCAAACCTCCTATGAAGTGCCCAAGTTGAAAGAACTTCTGCACTGGACTGATCCACTGGTACTCTGCCGTGGTGATCATCGGGAATTTCTGCAATCTGAGCACCACGCTGCTGCGACTTTTGGTATGAACCTATGGCTCTGTTAAAAAATTCGCGCGAATGTTGAACTTCAGACTCTTGAGCGCGCAATTTCGAGTTGGTGAGCCCAAATATCATGGCATGATGAAACTTGCGCTCCGCCTCGTCTGCTTCGGACTGTAATAGACTCGTGGCCATTTCAAAGCATTCCATAAGAGTTTTTCGGTAGTCCCAGTTGTTTTCCTGCCAAAGCATTTCCTCATCCTTACTAGGATACCTGGCAAGCGGAGAGATAACCATGTCGTAGATTCGATCAACAAAATAGACATCGACTTGAAGATACCGGGGATCGAAGGTACGATAGAACTTTGTGTGCAGTCCTCCGTGAAGCGCATGCGGAATTCCATCGGCATTAAAATGCTCTACATGAGTGAATGAATATCCTGTGTGCGTGAAGTCTGGCGCAATCGACCAAGACGGAAGACCTGTTTCTGAAGCGTTACATCCATGGGCGTATGAAAGAGCTCTTAGATCTGGAAAGTATTCTAACGACCATTCAGTAAGCCTTAGAAATACTTCGTTTCTTTTTACGGAGTAATTCGGTTGAATGCCCGCAGTGTTTGTGAGAGCTAGGATGGAATAAATTCGATCTCTCGAACGTGCACACTTGAGTCTAGATGTGGCATGCATCATATCCAAAGCACTAAAGTTAGTGTCGTGTGGCCCGAGATATGATTTTCGATATACCTGTCGAATAAATGCCTTTCCTGTGACATTTGGAAGAAATTTTGACGACGCTGCATCGTCGTTTTTGAATGTGAGAAGTCCAACCAAGTCATCGACAGCTTGAACTACGCCAGCTAGCTCGATAAAATCGAAGGATGATTCTCCCCAGAAAAGAACAGCATCTTGAGCGAGTACAAATTCTTGCACAACCCATAGTCGGCTAAACCAAGCTTGATCAAACATGGGAAGGAGATCGCGCCGAATATCTTCCAACCAGTTCTTTAAGATGCTCTTCGAGCCGGTAGTCATCTCCAGAGGAACGGACATAGAAGTCCGGGGATTATAATTTGTAGCATTCCTTAAAAGAAAGCTATGGAGTCTTCTGAACCAGTTGTATGCAAGCTGTGATGACGATTCAGCAGCTTGACCAATCCAGATTAGAACGCGGTCGGCTTTGGAATAGATCTCTCCCATTTGTCTTACTTGAGAACCTTGCTCATCGTTATCTTCCTGGTTGATACAAAGTGCGTCGGCCCAAATTGTTCGGTAGCGATTGTTCGAACTATCAAAATGTAGACTTTGCAGGGCACCATAGAGATTTTCGGGGATGAACACCTCTTCACCATCAATTGCTAAGCTGTGTCGCTTTCCTGGCGCTCCCCACGCGTAGGATAAAGCTTCATATCGATCAGAATCCAAGATATGTGATAATAGAGCATGTTGAAATTGACAACTCAAACCCGGGCCATCGCTGCGTTGAAATTTTAGAAGCCTTATTTCGTCCCCAAACTTTAAAGGACGATACTTGAACATCTTGGAAAACGAGGTCCATATGAAGAATCAACTAGGAGTGGCGTTGCGAAATCAAAACGGCACATTACGACCACTTAAATCCACCTGTAAGTACCCCGATGGTCGAGTCAGAGGCAAAAATGGTGACGCACGTATCGAGACTAACGATCAGCCAAATATCGGATGACCACTTACATGGCCGCTCATCCGCAGCCGGTGGGTTGAGCATCTCCAGATTATTGCCATTGTTTGGCCAGTGGCAAATTGAAGCTGTGAGGTGGGTACGCATAGTGGCGCGGTGTGACTTGGCGCCCAGAAGCATTTCGGCCAGAGATGATGAATGAGGCTGAAGAATGCAGGCAAAAGTTGCTGTTAACATCCAGGCGTTACGGTAACAGCGGCAAACATAGCAATATGGGGACAAGATCGTGGCAGTGCAAAGTCGGAACTCCTTCAGCGTAGTCGACATCGGCGTGAATATCGCTCAAAAGTGGGAATCTGGCGCTCTCTGTGTGGAGTAATCGAAGATAGATTGCATCTCCTGATCAAATAGTAGCAGTTGCAAAGTAGATTTCTAGAATTTCGCGACGAAATTCGTGGTATCGTACATGTGTATCCATATTTCAGGCACTCTGCTGATGAGTGGTGAAGCTACGTACTTACGAATTTCATGATGTCGGCTGGTTTCGATGAGACTACTCTGAGCTTCGGATTAAAGGAGCAAGATTGCTTCAAAACTTTGTGAAGTCAGTCACTAGGTTGAGGGCGCGTTGCTCTTCAGCGGTTGCCTGCAAATGCTGCTCAATTAGCCACCGCCACAATCGAGTTCATTCGCTGGTTCATAAGGGCGCATTTCACCTTCCGAACTTCTTATTCCCGTCCACATAACCTCGCACGTAGCATTGACCAATTAGCTTGCTGCTGCCTCGTGTCAGTTGCGTCTAGCTCACTCTTCAAAGAAGGCATATTCGATCACCAATTGCACGCAGCTGGTCCTCACAAACCAGATCAAATCGCACAGGCTTGGGCCTCACGCACTCAACTCTCGTGTAGCTGGCTGTCGTGGCCATAGGTTGATGACACATTGCAGCCACTCTGCCACGGTAAGATCGTATTGGTATCGCGTTTGGTATGCGTAGGCAACAGTATTAAATGCTGTTGTCAAGATGAAACGTTGCCCTAAACGTTGATGAGAACTCCTTTGGCTTGAACATTGTGTCTCTTCGACACTGATTCATCGTTGGAGCGGAATTCGAATCAATTTGGCTATGTGGAACTACGTAACTCATTTCCGCTATCCTACGCTTTCACTTCACTTCCGCTTGCTTGATCCAATCCGAAATTCCTATAAACATTGGGAAATGATCGAGATCGCAAAATAGTGGCATTGCAACAACGAAACCTCGTCGGGATTGCGGCATTGCATCAACTGAGATTCGAGGGAACTTTGAAAGCTAAATTTTCAGTCTACTTTCTCGCTCCGAGTTAGCAACTGCTTTCTTTCAACTTCCGTAGTGCGTTCAAACCTCGAAAGCCCAATCGTACATCCCATTCCATATAGCCGGCAATTTAACTTGTCAACCGGCTTACATCCTGAAAAGCACACTACATGGTACGCCTCAGAATACTCATCAGCGGTGGCGGCATTGCCGGACCGGCACTAGCCCTCTGGCTCTCGAAGCTGGACCACGACATCACCATCGTAGAGCGGTTCCACGGCCTCCGGGACGCAGGCCAGCAGATCGATCTCCGAGGCCAGGGTGTTCAGGTCATGAAGATGATGGGCATCGAGCGGGAAGTTCGTGCCAAAGTCGTTGACGAGCAAGGAGCCCGGTTTGTCAACAGCGATGGCGTTTGCAAGGCTTTCATTTCGCCCAACAAGACCGGAAAGGGCAAGCAGAGCGCCACGTCCGAGTTTGAGATCATGAGAGGAGACCTTTGTCGAATTTTGTATGACCGCACCAAGGACAAGGTGAAATACATCTTCGGCACTTCTATCACCAGCTTCCAGCAGAGCGATACATCAGTGAATGTACAGTTCTCCGACGGTACGGAAGGTCACTTCGACCTCCTTGTCGGCGCAGACGGGCAGAATTCTCGCACCCGGCGCATGCTCCTGGGCCCTGATGCTCCGGACGCTTTGAAGTCGCTGGGCATATACATGTCATATTATACGATACCACAGCAGCAGGGCGATGAGAACGTGGTGACTATATGCCACGCAGCGGGCGGACGCGTCATGGCCACTCGACGTGACAACCCACGCACCCTACAGGTTTACCTGATGACGACGTCCAACGCAGAGAGGATAGAGAGCGCGCTCAAGGAGAGCGCAGCGGAGCAACAGGATGCGTTTGCGGAGACGTTTCGAGGGAGCGGATGGCAGAGCGAGCGGATCTTGGAGGGGATGCGAAGTGCTGAAGACTTCTACGCGCAGGTGATTGGCCAAGTGAAGATGGATTCGTGGTCGCAGGGGCGAGTCGTGCTGCTCGGTGACGCAGCATTCTGTCCATCGCCTATTACGGGTATGGGAACAAGCAGCGCCCTGGTAGGAGCTTATGTGCTGGCAGGTGAGATCGCGAAGAACTGCCAGGACTCATCAACGGACGGCATTCTTGTTGCGCTAAAAGAGTATGAAAGCCGGTTGCGTCCTTTCATTGAAAAGGCGCAAGCCATGTCTCCTTGGTATCCGCGGATTGCATGTCCGGAATCGCAATGGGTCATCTGGCTCATCCATACTATTATATGGTTGGTCACAACACTCCGGTTGGATAAATTGGGGAGCATGCTCCTATCGGATGATGTCGGAGGATGGGAAGTGCCAAGATACACCGAGTTCAATGCGCAAGAGTGAAGGAATCAGTAACTGTTACAATATCTGCCAAAGAGATCTCCGCTGTGTACATTACACTCAATTCAGCTTTCTTAGACCGCTAAAATTCCTAGCTATAATATTAGAACAGAGCTGAATTAGAGTAAACAAAAGGCGTTGGGTAGATTGGCGGAGTATTTTTCTCTTCAACGCCTCGATATACGCGTGAACGGTTGTGGATAATACCAACAAAGTGTGACTTGTTTCCCAAGTCGAGAATGAGATCGACAAGCGCCTACCGTCACTATTATTGATGTGCAAACGGTGGGATGGGCAATGAGAAATACGCCATCTCATCAGCGGCATCAAATGCTCTGCCAGTCGAAACTTATGGCGGAAAAGATTCGTATCTTTGCTGTGCAAACTGTCCGTGGTAGATGAGGGAATGAGAAATGTGCGAAAGTGGGTTTGCATACTCGCTCCGGCGCTAAAATTGCAGTGCGTGAGAGCCACGACTATGCCAAAAGGAATGCAGCCCTAATGGACTGTAACTGGCAACGCGTCAACGCTTGCTAGAACATCAGAGCTTGCTCGAACATCAGAGCTTGCTAGATCACCAGAGCTTGTTATATCTGACATCCCATTATTACCTTTAAGGTTAAGATAAGGTACCTTAGGTACGGTAGTTAGTAGTAGGTAGAATTTGAGGATTGACGCTAAGAACGGGAAGCAAAGCTTGATCCCGTGATTGGGAGGTACTGGAGCAGAAATTTAATTCGCGCAAAACGGTTTGTAGGTACGGCGTGACATTCTGCGGCTTTTTTGGATTGTATATAGACTCGTCATCTCCGACCATTCCGTTTGTTTGATCCAAGTTTGGCTGCATTGCTATTCAGTTCATCAGCTTCACTGGGTGGAAATGAACAGAATCACACAGGTAACAGAAATAAGATTGCATGTGCGTGACATTTGAATTGATCTAACTCCTCGCCAGATGGTCTATCATATGGGTTGAAAGTTCGCATCATCCTGTATGCAACGACAAGTTGGTTCAACTTCGAATACGCAATAAGAAACCGACGCTGGCCGGTAACGACCGTGTAGACATGTACTGGGAATGACAGAAACCAAATAGTGACCTCGGAGCGCTGCGCGAACAACGCAAACCACGCAGGTGACCGACAACATCCTCCAACCAGATCCCGAGTTACGGTAACGCTCAAGATGTCGTAAGAGACCGAACGTAAAGTCGTGAGAAATCTCTTCCTGTACTGACCCGGCCGCGAAGAGAGGGGATGAGAGAATAGACCGGGCCGAGCCAATCCTATTGGAGCCAAGCATATTGTCCAGCCTGTTCTGAACCGGTTGTGGGAGGATTGGCAGGGAAGTTCCAGTACCCTTCGGCGGGATCGTCAGTGCCGACAGGGATCATGATGGAGCCAGGTTCGGCAGCGTCGAGAGTGAGGTCGGCATTGTCGAAGGCTTCGGTAAGAGTCTGAGAGGATGAGAGGCTGGCAAGGTTTGCCAAGTGACCAGCATTGATGCCAGAGTTGTCAGGGGTTACGGTAGCATCAGGTACAGTCGTGGAGTCACTGAGGCTGTGAGTGTGACTCGATGGAGGTCCACTGAAGGAGAAGTCATCAATGGGAGACTGAGACTTTCGTTGACCGCCGATGCTAGGATTTTCCATGTTGGCAATGGGAAAAGAGAATCCATTGCCAATTTCTGCTTGGCTGTCATAAGACTGAGGACGGAAGACGACAGTGTCGTTCCAATAACCGTTCATGACCTCATTAGATTGGTTCTCCATTGGGAATCCAGCCTCGGATTGAGCGCCCGAAGACGACGTTGTCAGACCGGGAGCGCCTTGATAATTTGATTCTCCACTATGAGAGATGGGTTGCGCGTAGTCGGCCTCTTGACTGGGGTCGGAAACCAAAGGTAAGTCGGAAGGAGAGAAGAACTCGGTAGTCGTGGACGGAATACTATTCCATTCCCAATCCGACATACCGGTTACGGACGTGGATGGCATGAGAGATAGATCTTCATTTCCTTCGGCTACTGCCGGCAGTGAATTGTCATACCAAGGTATGCTTGAGGTAAGCATTTCGGCGCTAGTCGTTTGGCTTAACTCCTCCTCGAAAGGACTGCCAGATGAAGCAGACGGGTTGCCCAACAAAGCCTCGAGATCGAAGGTGTTGAAGGCCGATGACTGAGAGGATAGCCTCAAGTCCTCAGCAGAGAGTTGGGCACCGCCAGTGCTATAGAATTTGTTGTTGGTGGTGGTTAACAACAGGAGATCGTCAACAGATCTTTGAGGAACATCGTCCGTGTAGCCACGATTGGCCTCGGCGAAAGCAGGAGCGCCATGAAGGGTATGCGGTCGTGGGATCTTGTATGGAGCACCGGACGTATGTGCAAGGTTATTGTGACGATGGAGGGGTTTGTGATGTCCGCCGGCGAAGGTGGCGAGGGTCGTTTCCGAGTTACTACTCGTCAACTGTGGCTTCGCCTTGGCATTTTGGACGGAGCGACTCAGGCTAGTTTCAAGCCTGAGATCGAGAGAATCGGCCTTGTTACTGCAGACACATTCGTTGCCCTTGTGGCAGTAACAACAGAGGTCCTCGCCTAGAGAGTTGGTTAGAGACAGTGGCAAAAGACACAGCGGTGCGCTCACTTATTGACTCGTTCTTTTTGTCTTTGGCGCGCTTGCTGCCGCAGTCGCACTTGGCGTGATGAGATTTGGACTTTCGAGCGTCTCTACAGTGTTCGCACTGCTTGACGGGTCTTCCCTTGGGGGCAATATGCTTAAGAGGGCGGTCTGGCGGTGACAGCGTTAGCGAGGTGGCAACATCACACAGACAAGACGGAACGACATACCGCGGTGATTGCAGTTGCTCACGCGATGGCCTTTTACGCAGGATTCGCAGGCATATTTTTCGCCTTCGATTAGCATGCCCTGGAGATACTAGGGCCTAAGCTGGGTCCTAGAGGGCTCTACCGGCAAGTTGCACTTCTGCCGGTCGTGTGGCAGAAGGTGGAGAAGAAGTGCGGAAGGAGAGAGATTGGGAAGTGAGTTGAGGGCCCAATTGAAAGTCCGGAGGTTCGCGTGCGGTGTGGAGAGTGCGGAGGGAATGGGCGGTGGTTATGAGGCGGTTAGCGGGGGGACTGAGAAGTCGGTGGACGGAGGCAAAGAAGGCGAGCGACGAGCGGCAACAGAGCGGAGAGACGAGACTGCGACAGTGGACCGAACCGAGCACCAAAGGCGCTGGCCGTTAAGCGTGACACCGACAACGGGTGTTGATTGTGCCCAGTAGAATTGGCTTTGTGGTTTGGTTGTTGGCGGGAAGAAAGAAGAGAAGGAAGAAGAAGGGAATGTGCGCGCGTGGGTGATGCGGCAGATTTGGGGTCGGCGGGCAGGCCGCTTTGGCTTAGACTGCGAGGCAAGAGCAGGTGGGACGACCACCGACACTTTCTTCGCCCGTAGTCAGTTGCCAGTTGCCAGTTGCCCGTCTGCTTGCAGCTGTGGTCTCGTCCTTTTGGCCCTGCTTCTTCGCTGATGTTCCTTTTCCTCCGGCTCGCTGCTCCCACTGGATATGCTGCACTGCGTTGCTGCTGCTCCCACTCCCAGTCTTGTCCATTAACGGAAGCGCGATCCACTGCAAAGCCGCGCACGACGAAAGTGATTCTAATGATCAAAAAACGGCGCGCTCTCCTTTATTGACTGCTTGACTTCTTCTCCGACCGGCTGGTTCATGGCGTTGATTGATCCTATGGCATTGCCCTTCCACGCCGTGATTCGCCTTCACCGCGCGGTTCTTCACGATCAAACAGCTCAAAAAATGGGTGGGAAGGAGGGTACGGCAAGGTTCAGGTTGGCTATGCAAACTGGATTTGCCGGGCCCTGCAGCGCCTGGAGTGAGGCACTGCCAGCGTCGCCAACGCAAACCTGCGTCAGAGGAGTCGGACAGAATTTTCACACACACCGGCCACTCCCATCCCATCCCATCCCATGCCGGGGCGCTGCAACCATTCGAGCTGCCAAACCGAGCAACTGACCTCTGATCCCAACGTTTGATCTGTAGCGCAACGCTTTGCCGTGGTCCACTGCACGTTCTGACCCGGCGAGAAAAGCAGACGTTCATGGTGCGGGCGTGGGTACTGGCTCGCACGGCAGTATCGTAGCAGTCAGACGGCGTGTGCTTCTCCGTCCCGCCAATCCGTCGAACCCATCAATCCGTCGGTGGTGGTTCTGTTGTGTCAGAGGCGCGTAAGAAAGGAACGGTCCCGATTAACGCTATCATCCTGCAGCATTCGCGTTCCGCAATCCGCATCAGCTTCACGTCGGGGCAGTCTCGAGCGGCCAGGCGAAGCATGGCTCAGCTCCTGCGTCGGTCGCTACCGCCCAAAAAGCAAATACGAGCTGCGCGGGACCCTCGAATAATCCACAGCCGCCGCACTCGCAGCCTTCTGCGTCCAATGCCGGAGGAGACCTCCTGCAATCCGTCACACCCACCCAGTCTCAGCAATTCCATTTTGAATCGTTGCCCGTGACTTTTACGTATCTTGGTGAGATTCAGTCAGCAATTTCATTTCACTGCTCCAGATACTTGGCAACGGAGATCTGCACGCGTTGCCGTATAAACCGCCTGCCAAGCCGGTGAGATCGGTGTTCCCTGCCGATCAGACTTGGCCGTATGGACGTGCTTTGGAAGAGATACAACAATGCATTAAGCGTCATCGAGTCCTGACGTCTGCAACTTCGTTTTCCCATCTCTCGCGTGTGTGAGCAATTGCCGGATGTGACAGCGCGGAGGTGGCGAAACGGAAAAGCGCTGCGCTTCGCCCGTCCACGTCCATCTGACCCGTACCGCTCACCAAAAAACCCCCACCCGCGCCGCAGGCAGCCCTCGTAAACGGCCTTGCCGGACTCTCAGGCACCTGACGAGCTTCTGGAAAGAGCGTGGAAAGGCAGATCGAGAAAGGGCCGGCGATCTCATGATTCGCCGCAAATCTTGGCCCTACGGCGAATGTCGGCTCGTTATTCTTGGGCGCGCCATTTTACCCCCTTCTGCCCATAATTCAGCGCCCGTGTACCGCGTCGTCTTCTTCAGCGCGCCAGGCTCTGTTCACCTCCTTCAAAATTTCGTCTGGAAGCGGTCCCTTCGCGATTGCCTCTACGTCTGCCTTCAGTTCTTCTGACGTGGCAGGCTCCAAAACGATGCCGTCCACCGGTCGAAGTCTAGAATGATACGCCAACCATCTCAAACTCACTTCGCGTGGAGATATCTTGTGCCAAGTTTCGATTGCCTTCAGGACGCGAATGGTCTCTTCAGCCTCGGGCATGCCAAACACATTCAAATTCGCAGTGCCATTCGTTGCGATGCCATTCACGTTTTGACGAGACGTGGGGGCGCCGCTTTTCAATGCGGTCTGGCTGTGAGAGGCCACAAACTCCATACTATATTGTTCCACCACGTCTAGGACCTCCTCCGCTCTCTTGCGATGTAGTGCGCTGTAATGACCTTGATACACCTTCGGCGCATGCCATCCACGCTTTTCTGCGGTCCGGATCAAATCTCTGAGTTGTGTGGCCGAAAAGTTGCAAACTCCCCATTGGTCACACCGTCCTTCGTGTACTTTGGCGCTGAATATGCCGGCTATTTCACCAATTGTAGCTTCTTGGTCCGGCCTCGCCGCCAGTAGAGTTTTCAACTTTGGTTTCTTCAGACGCTGAGCGCTTCCTTGAATGGATTCCCGAACTTTTTTGCTGTGTAGCTCTCCAGTGCCCGGCACTGGATGAGGCTTTGAAATTACCATGGTCTTCGTGTGTATCTCATACTCAAGTCCCACCTCCTGAATTGCGGATCCAAGCAGAGACTCCACATGTCCGGGATTCTGAGAAGGATAGAAGGGTGCGGTGTCTATTGAGGTAATCGAAATGGGAAGGTTGGAAAGAGATTGCAGTAGACCCGTCAGATCTTTGCTATTGGCGGATGATAATGTTGAGGTCCCAAGGATGAGACGGGGTCCACTGTAATCAATGGCAGAAGTTGAAGTCGATGCGATGTTGGAGACATCGCCATCTGGAAGTGCTTTTGAAGAATTTACAATTGAAGACATACTACGTAGTTACACTTTGAAGAAAAGACAAGAAATGTTTCTAAAAGCAAACGAAACCTTGGCATGGCTTTTGTACAAGATTTAACGGGCTGTAAGCCTGTACCACCCCAGCAAGCCACAATGACACGCTTAGCCCTGGCTGATCATGACTTCAGCTCCGGGGGTACGATCTTGCTCTTGCGGTGACAGTGCCGATATCACGCAAGCCCCAAAGCACGGGGCTACTTGACTGCACGAAGCCAATCTTGGTTCGGCCTCGGAGAACGTGCCAAGCCGGCTGCATCTATTGCCGGCTCGGATCGGATGACTTACCAACAATTTTTCCGTAGAGTGAGCGTGAGATAGGTCTTACAAGAGAATATACGAAAGCAGAGTTCGGAAATGATGGTGGTGAGCTTTGGGGTGGCTTGGCAACCAGCAGGAACCGCTCTATTTTCAGGCACCATACACGCCACATGCATCGGTAACCTTGGAGGAAGCCCACTTTCTATGAACAAGTCGACGTACCATTTGTCGCCGAGCAAGATTGAATGCGTGAAATACATTGAGAAGTGGGCTAGGTACAAACGTTGTTTGGTTCCCGCAGAGCATCTACGTGCTCAGTTTATGGTTTGGCCAGTACGAATTGTCAATGTTGAAGGCTCATCTACTCGAATTCACTTCATATCAATTCGCATCTCATAATGCAGTAAGATGATATCTCCTACTTATCGCCTAGATGATAATTAGAAATGGTCGATCTGAAGTCGCGTAGCGGAAGAGTGGAAGTACAGAACCCATCTTCCAAAATAGGCTTTACAAAGGTAGTAACACTCTAAAGGCTTCCTACGGTCGCCTTTGAGCCGTCTTACGCTTTGAAGAAGAATTGTAGTAGCCAGCTCGACAGCAGAATTCCGACTTTTCTGGCCATAAATGTGAGATCTCTGTGTTGGTACGGAAAAGTTGTAGCCGGGCGGCTTGGTCTCGGCGACGGAGGACTTTTATCCAGCGGCCATTACTTTCTCCAGAGCCTCAACCTCATTTTCAGCCCCAAAAGCTCCACATCGTTCATACTCTCTCCAAATAACGATTGATGAGCTATTCTACTCAATCCACATCACGCAACCCTCACATTTGTGTTGCCAAATTCCTCGAATGTTGGCCGCTATGACGAATCCAGTAAGGCGTAGTTGTGCGCCGAGCTACGTGAAAGCTCGACACGCCCAAACTCTCTCTCTTTCGCATCAACATATGACTTTTTCGTCACCACCTACCATCCACCCTCTATCGAGTTCCGGTGTTTCCCTGCCTCGCTCTTGAGGTCCAACTGAATCTTCAACACCGTGTCCCTTTTGTTCTCTCTATCGCGTGCCGTTTGCTTGTCTGTGCTCCGCGGAGCTGCTGGTGCTCCGCGCATCTTCGCAAGCCTTATCCCGACCCTCTAACTTGATCACACACATCCAGCATCTATCAGCATGGCAGATCAAATTAACCAACATGCGTACCCATCGCCGGATGGAACCTCAGTACGCGTGGGCGGAGGAACGGTGTATCACAACGGCGACCCATCTAGCGATGCTGACGTCGTTTCACAGCTTCAAGCTTTGGCCGATGAAAGCGGATCCGGCTTCAATATCGATCCAAATCTCCAACCTCACTCTCAGAATCACGCGCAACAACTCGCACAAGGCGCCATGGATCTTGCGCAGCCCGATTACAGCTCCTCCGTTCAACACGCTGCAGAGTCGGCTGCGCAACAGGCAGCCGCGAATGCGCTAGCAAGATCGAAGACATCAAGGGCTTGTGATGAATGCCGGAGGAAAAAGATACGCTGTGATGGATCTGGTGAAATGGAAATGGGTGCTTGTAGTGCATGTAAGCGTTCTGGTCATGCTTGCGCCTACTCACGAACTCCTCAAAAGCGTGGGCCAAATAGAGGGTAAGTCCACTCTTGCTGTCAAATTTTCATTATCAGTTGCCCTCTTGTTTCGTATTTCCGCATATATTCCTCTGTGCTTCTACGAGATCTCTCATTCGTTATGTCCAGACTCATCTCTGCTCTGCTCTTCAGGATCCGTACTGATATTCTTTCCACAGTTACATTCGAGAACTTACTCAGAGGGTTGAAACACTTGAACGAGAACGCAAGCAAGGTCCAATAGAAGATGGCTCTCCTTCTTCACCTGCACCACCGATTCCAAGCCAGGATGTTGCTTTCTTTGGTCTTGCGGACCTTCAAGGTTCTCCTTCTGGATACCCGCAGACTGGTATCAAACGAGCCCTTTCAATTGCTACGGACGAAGGTGCATCTCGGATTGGAGTTCCACCTGAAGCACGGAATCTAACAATGGCTCCAGCCTTACTCAACAGGTCACCATATCTCCACGACTCGTTGGTAATGGTTGCTTACCATTTCATTAGTTATTACACTTATCTTCACCCGTATCTACCTTTCATGCTTGCTGACAGTGAGGAGTTGAACCAGCTACTCTCACAAGGGCCTTCAGCATCCGCTCGCGCTTTCATCCAAGCATTTGAGCTTTGCATGAATGGTACTCAATATACCGGTCAACATTCTTCCAACATTCAGCAATTTTCACGTCATGTCTATGATATATACAACAACTGCAAATGGGAGGATCCGACAAATATTCTGCAATTGTACACCGCACTACTTCTAGTGGTGGAGTCTATCAACCGCGGTACCACTACATACTTGTCACGAGCCGGACAAGACCCCTGGATGTACTTTCGAGAACTTGTCAGTGTCGCCATCACCAGCAACGTCTTCTACGAAGCGATGCAAGCTTCAACCCAAGACGAACATGGCTACCGAAGGCTGGCACTGTGTATGTCAGTGCTCGATACGTTCCTCGCGTTTGCCAACCGGAAGGAAGGATTTGCGATTGTCGGATGCGACTGGGCGACTTATACTCGACCAGAGGACCAAGCAGCGTACGGCCGGAAACTCTTCGAACTCAATCGTATCACCCGCGTCATCCGCAAGCTCCAAGAGGTGCAGGTCCGAGAACCGGGCGACACCGTCGTGGAACCAGACGCTCAAGCACCTCTCGTCGCCAACGCAAAGCCAATCGTCAAAATCAGCCCCCAAGACACAGCCATGATCATCGCCTTCAAGAACAGCCAAACCGAGCTGCTGCAATCCATCCAACTAACCTGCAACTACAACGACGACCCAGTAATCGGCATGAGCGTGTGGTACGCGCGCATCCTAATCGAGCTGCACTACTGGCCGCAAACAACGGCCTCCGCACTCCTCTACAGCCTCCGCCGGCTAATCGAAACCTTCCAAGCGTGCGCGACGCCGAGTCTGTGGACCGCACACTTCGCAGGACTAGCGGGCCACACCCTGATGCAGCTGGTGGACTTCAGCGACACGAAAGACGAAGCGTTGCCGCTGCTCGACGCGCTGGCCGAGCATCTCGCCGCGCTGGTCCCGCCCGCCGACGCGGATTCCTTCGACGCGGGTCTCCGCGCCGCCCTCGACCGCAAGCGCGCTGGCCTCCGCGCCGCCGCCCTCGAACACCTCGCCGCCGTCGCCGTCGGCAAGAGCGGCGTGGAGGACGGCGCCGGGCCGAGTGCTGCGGAGGCTGCGGCTACGGCGGCGGCCGCCGCGGCGAGGGCCGCGGGTGGGGGCGCCGCCGAGTTCAGTGGTGCGCGCATGAGCCGCGAGGGGTACTTTGCTGCGCTGTTGGCGTAGCGGAGGGGGGCGGAGGTGCTTAGGAAGTGGTCCTGGTGGCGCGGTGGCTCGCGGTGGGTGCGGAGGGAGGCTGTGGCTATGTGGGATAGATCGAGGGCTTGAGGCGTTTGGGTGGCGCGGCAAAAGATATACCACGAGGGCATTTTGTACTCTACTTGCTGTTGGTTGCGCACTGGCTGGACGAGGGACTTCACTACTAAAGAGAAATTGAAGGACAGATTCATGTATGCCATGTCTGCGCGAATTAGACAGGTTCGGGCGTCCTTTGCGTCTGATGCTGCGCCATTATCATTCTCGTCAGTCCTGAAGATGGTGTCGCTTCAAAGTTTCTTGGAACTTCTGCATCCTAGTTCTGTGCCAACTTCGCGGTGTTAAGATATCTCTTAGAACCATATTGTCTCTTGTCCCGTCAAATATCGACTTATCGTATTCGCACTGCTCATGTCCGACTCAGATCGGAAAGGAGTACCTTGCAGTCTAACCAAGGAATATCTGTTAAGAAGCATCTTGAAGAACGATCATGAGCTACCAAGAAAAAGCTTCAAGATCGGCTACGTTTGAGCACACGAAGGCACTGCGTAAGGCAAGGTCACGGACACTCAGGAATTCTGCATGAAGTGACGCTAGATATGCGATACGAAAACTTTATTGACAGATAATATAACCCCACTCGAATGATCTCTTGCATATAGATGACAATGACTCGCGAGATGTCTCTGTTCTTGCTCCTCAATCATTGGCGAAGGGGATGAACACCACCTACGACGGGCGAAGTATGAAATTACGGCCGCTGCACCAATCGCCAAGTCTCTATGCCAAGGAGATAAGCAGAAGTTGTCGTCAAAGGAAATGATGGACTACTTTGTGGAGAGAATCGTAGCCAAAGATATGCGTAGAATGCAAAGGTAACTTGGAATCGGCTACAATTCATTGGCCCGGATGGATGCATGCTCAACAGTTTCCGATTGTAAGGCCCAAACCACGTGGAAAAGAGAGCAACCATGGAACCACGTGGCCTGCATGAAAGAATCAGCTCAACAGAAATGACTTGTATGTCCCAATATCCAGGGATTAATTTGAGAAAAGATCTCGTATTGCAGTCTTCGCGGAAGCAAGGACGCGCGTGTCCTAGAAACCTGTAGGTAATCCAAAGCGCAGAAGGCAATTGTTCGACGGGATCCTTGCGAATTTTTGGTTGGGATCGGTGACTCTGTGATCTGGGAAGAAGATCGGAGCCCGAGGGAGCCTTTCAGAGCTCAGCAATCCGACTACGGCAACCGCAAGAGTGATGTGAAGTAGGCCACCCGAAGACCTTGACGGAATTCCTTCCCGATGGAGCAAGTCAAGTCTAGCCAAAGATCGGCCATCCAAGCGAGAGGTACGCCTTGCAGCTGTACCACGATCGAGTTCAGTCCAGAGCAGAAAAGAGAGCCAAAGGGAACGGAGTCTAGAACATTGAGGAAGCTTTCGGATAGCGTCTCAGTCTTCAGAACTTTACTTTGAGTCAGCTTTCAAAATTCCGTCCTTTAGAGAAGCGTACTTTGGTGCTTAATTTCCCTTCGCTTTTCCTTTGGTCATCCTACCGTATGGTAACATCGATTCGAAATTGAGACCTGGGCACAGTTCGCCAGGTTGACATTGCGAGTCAGCGTCAGCGAACTTCGTAATGCCTGTGTAGGGAGTTAGCCTTTGACGACATACGGTACGCCATGTGGTTATGAGCCGATGCCCGTGCTTTATGCGGCAGACCGTTGCGTGCATCCGACGCTGACAAACAGTTAAGGGGTGCTGCACAGTTCGGTATGCAAGTGCATAGAATGAAAGTCTCTTCCGACGATTTACGGAGTGAAGTTGGTACAGGATGCGACAGGGCATTTCAAGCGAGATTTACGCGGTAGACTGCACAAGGTTAGTGGGTAATTTAGGGCTATGACCTCTACTTGAATCAAGTGGCGTCTTCCGAGAGGCGCTCGATGCGCAAAACAATGCGGAGAGAATGCGGAGAGAATGCTGATGCTCAAACTGACCGTGGAGTGAACCGTAAGGTGCTTAGGTATCGTATGGATGGATTAGGCTCCCGATGGGTAGGAGTAGTGGTTGCGGTGATTACTGCATTGGTCAACTAACCAGATGGTCGCCGTCTCGTCCGACGCAGCGGAACGGACTGATGAAAGCAGATCGGCGTCCGTTTCTGCGAGTAGTTTCTGCGAGCATCTGCAACAGATGCGTGTCGAAATGAATATGCACACGGACACTTTCTGGAGAACAAATTTCCCCACTACTTCGACGTCGTTCAACCGCTCTGTGATACTCAACATTAAAGCACAGGCTCTACATAGAAAAGCATTGACATTGTCCTGTTTCGACAGCTCGCAGCTAATGAGGGTCATGTCGCCTCTGAATATACGAGTAGTCGAATAATTGCTTTTTGGGGTGTGGCATAGGGCTACTCCGTGCGATTCATGGCTGAGTCGTGGTTACTACGTAGTACTCGTCTACCCTCTAGATCTACAACCTATTGCCTACTACGGCGCGATAGCCTCGACTCCCTAAGCCACTCCGAGGTCTATTTGCGATTAGGGCGATTTGGAGCGCGGAGGCGCATCTGCAAAGAGGAATTGTCCGTCCCAATCCCCACTGTGCTCACCCGACGCTACAGCGGGCGGATGGGGATTAGTGAGACGGTGCCTGCAGCTATGCCTTCTGCCACGCTTCTAGAAGACCGCACGACCGTTTGAGATTGCCGCCATTGGCTGTGTGTTTGTTCGGGCCACGGGAGTTGTACTGCTCTTGGCCAGGACTTCCCTGAGCCGAAATTCTTTTCGATGCCACCATCTCGGGAACTTTCCGACCGAGGCTCGGGGCCCAGATCAAGTTAGCAATGCACTCTGCACTCCCTTTTTCAACGGACAGGCCGAATCGTACTAGATACTCCAAACTTTGTAGGGGTGCGCGGTGATAGTCTAAGACGTGGGTTACGATTGACGAGCTCTAGCGGCCCATCAATCAACTCAATCTCGAAAGATGAATCCTTCGGTCCGACCTTCTGGATGCATCTTGATGTCAGAAGGGAATAGCATTCCTGCTGTTTCATGTTCATTTCTACCGCTGGGCTTTTGCTGGTCAGGATCACTTTGGAGCTGTGCACGAACAAGCATTTTGCCAGCGGGAGTGCCCTGATCCAGGCTGGCACGGCCGGTGGGTGTTGCGGTATGTCCTTCTTGTCGGTGCCATCACGACTCCTATTTGCGATTTCGGACGCATTGGTGCAGAGTTGAAGAAAATTGTAGTAATTACCGCCCCGCTCGGAAGGCGTAGCTGCGAAATAGGAGATTTTGGTTTATGCCAGGGTTTCTCGGCAAGAGAGAATCAAAGTAAATACTTGCTGCATTTTCGGACGGAGTGGGCAGCAAGCGAACCAGTCGTCTGGGTGGGTTACGGCGGCTTGTAAGAATTGAGCTGATGGTGGTGTCTGCGCCCGCTGAAGTAAAAGCCCGTAAGTGCATACCTTGGGTAGGTAGTGGCGACCGCTGATAATTCATCGTCTACTTTCTCTATAATACGCTGACCTGGCGCTTTATCGCGTACTCCGGGCCCAAGTGACTGATGCAACCGGCCAGTCCAATTCGCGCCCACTCGCACTCGCACTCCCTGCACCCACCACCGTTTATTCCACCGCGGCTGCACGCATATCGCAAACCCTACCACTCCCAAAGCTCAGAGCCAAACCCCATCCTACCGCGTGGCAACCCTAGCGCCAGGCTAGTTGCTGTACATTCAATCATTTGATCGCAAACCTTCTTTCTCCTTGACCCATCTCTTTTCGCACTCTCGCACCATCAAATCTTCCTCCGTCTCTCCTTTTGCTTCTCCTTCGTTGCTCATCAAGTGTCAATTCGCGCTTTATTCCGTCTCGATCATCGGATCGCTGCGCTTTGACGTCTTCTCCACCTTCCACCTCCACAAAATCCTACTGCCGCACAAGCGGAAAAGCCTCTTCGAAGCCACCTAATTTCGGTGTGTCGCCTTGATCGATCTCGACGCCCATTGTTGATCCTTCCAACTGAGAAATGTCCATATGCTGTTGATTGCGGAGCCGAGAGCCGTTCATTATACAGAATACCCTACATGGGCAACCAACAGGGCAAGCCGGTAGTCTTTACCGACCAAGGTGAGTCGTATTTTTGATGCAAAGTAATTGGTAACATGTCTGCTAACCACCGTCACTTTCTTCAGTCAACCTCAATCACTTCCGTCTTCTCCGAGTCGTTGGCAAAGGAGCCTTTGGCAAGGTCCGAATCGTCGAGCGCAAAGACAATGGTTCCACCTACGCACTGAAATACATACGCAAAGATGAAGGTATGCAAACATGTGGCATATGGTATTTTCGCATAGAACGGCTTGCCAACAATTATCTTGCAAGCTGCCGACCCAATTTCTTGTAGCGGCATGACTAATACCGAATAACCTGAAGAAAGCACTACTGACACTACAATAGTGGTGCGGTCAGAATCAGTCCGGAATATCATTCGTGAGCGGCGCATGCTCGAACACCTTAATCATCCCTTCCTCTGCAATCTTAGATACAGTTTTCAAGATGTGGAGTATTTGTACGTCTGCGTGACTACCTTTTCTACTTCCATCGAGTCAGCATTATGGATGCCGGGACTCACAAGACCATCACAATCGGCATAATTTGGCCATGAATTAGGAGCTAACGTGATTTGAACAGGTATCTTGTAGTCGATTTAATGACCGGTGGTGATCTTCGATTTCACATCACACGGAAAACGCTTACGGAGGAAGCCGTGAGGTTCTGGATAGCGGAGCTAGGGTGTGCATTGAGATACATACACAGCATGGGCATCGTGCATAGAGATGTCAAACCCGATAACGTTCTCTTGGACGCCGAAGGCCACGTACATCTGGCAGACTTTGTACGTTTTCCTTAGGCCTGCACCAACTGCATGGAGATACTAACTTTATTATCAAGAATGTCGCTAGTGAGATCAAACCAGGCAAAGAACTCACTTCCAAATCAGGAACTCTTGCGTATCTGGCACCTGAAGTCTACGAAGGCCGCGGTTATGGTACTGAGGTCGATTGGTGGTCATTGGGTGTTCTGTTCTATGAATGCATCTATAACAAGCGGCCATTCGAGGCATCAAATCACGAGTTGCTAGGTCAGAAAATCGTTCGAGCGCATGTTCCGTTTCCGGCCACCAACCCTCCGTTGTCAAATGTGTGCTTGCACGCAATATCCTGCCTCCTGGAGAAAGATAGAAGTCAACGGATAGGCGCTATAGGGTGGAAAAGCTTCTGGGATAACCCGTTCTTCCGTGACATAGACTTTGAAGCACTTGAACGCAAGGAAATTGAGCCAATCTTTGTTCCAGCAACAGACAAGACCAACTTCGACGCTACTTACGACCTCGAGGAACTTCTACTCGAGGAAGCACCATTAGAAGCACGCGCACGCCGACAGAAACCGCGTTCCGGCCTCAAGGACACGGCAACAGAGAAGGAGATTCGCGAAGACGAGCTACACCGGATGATCGAGACGCTCTTCGAACCGTTTGACTTCACGCTGGCACAGTACGACAAAGAGCGCGCAGCAGTGACAGGCCAGCTGCAAAGCAGCCACAGCGGGAACAGCGGAGGAAAGGACACGCCCTCACCGCAACCAACCGGCACATCGCCACCGCGGCACCAACCGCACGGCTTCAGCGCCCCCTTCGTCAAGCCGCCCGCCCGCGACGACGACACGCCAGCCATGCGCCAGAACTCCTCCTCGCCCGTGCACATCCTAGCGGGGCACGCCGCGCCCGCGGGCCGCAGCCGCGCGTCGACGCAATCGCCATCCGGCTCGCCGCCGCTCCCGACGGCCGCGGCTGCGCCCCTCGACGCAGCGAAGGAGGCGCGGCCGCCGCGCAGCGTGCCGGAGTACTTCGCAGTAGTGGAGGGCGGCGCGACAGCGCTGCCGCCCAGCAGCGGCAGCGACGGGCGCGGCGGCCGCAGCGAGCTCGACAGCCAGCGGGCGGAGAAGCGGCGGCGGGGCGGGCGCGAGCCGCGCCCGCGCAACGGCGCGCCCGTCGACCCGTGGGACGTGCCCGCCGACCTGCCCGCCATCTCCGCCGAGCCCGCCGACGACGACGCCGCTAAACGCCCCTCCGGCATGCTCGGCTTCCTGTCCCGCAAGAAGGGCCGCGATCGCAGCCCCAAGGCTAAGGAGCGCGGCGTGCTGGGCAAGGAGGGCGCGCGCCAGATTGTCGGCGAGCGCGGCTGAAGACGGCTGTCGTTTGCGCGCGCGGCGGCTCGCGGTGCTCGGGCATAGCAGACTGGCATTTCTTTTTGTGGTATGTTTTCGTTGGCGATGCCAGGCTGGGAGAGCGCGCTGAGCATCGCGGGCGTCGCGCTTTACGCGCGCGAGGCATTGCGAGCCGCTTCCGACTTGCAAGGTGAGGGATCTGCGGAATACGGAGTGTTGCAGTGTCGTGGGTTGAGCGCATGCTGCGATTGCGGTGATGGGCCGTGCCACGGCTGTTACATGATCGCAGATGTAGAAGCAGCAGTTGGATAAACGTACACATTATAGAGTGGGAGGCGCCGGGCGGAAATCACGATCACACTGGAATTATGGTAATTCGAGGATTGAGAAGTGATAAGAGGTTTGGTTATCATGCCATGACGTCTGAAGATGAGATGCATGGATAAAGCCAGGGTATGACTTTGCAAGAGTGGTTGGAATTGTTCAAATACCAAAGTTTATCATTGGATTGCTCGATGTTGATCTTCCATGTAGTAGATCGGTCGTCATATCTCACATCGCTCTAATACTGCCCGGGCATTCGGTCTCCCGGAGTCGGCGAGATTTTGTCGTGCGTGGCGGACTCGACGGAGGCGATGCAGGTCATGAGCTTATGCGCGATCGCAGGAACGAACGAATTGGAGCTGGATCCCAATCCTTCCGTCCCTTGTGAAACAGCTCATGCCATTCCTTGCATGCGTAAACGAATTGCCAGAGATGAAGGTCGGCAGTGGTGTTCTCCGTGTATATGGGCAATCTCAGCGTTAGTTTAACTCTTAAAATGTTGATTCTCTCTCGTGCATGTCGCAAAATGTGGCCGTCCGCTTCGTACGATAACGGCGCGAGAACGATGAAAGTTTCCGAGCAACTTTAGAAGACGCTTCCGCCTCCATCGACCACGAAGTCTGCACCGTTGATATAGCTGCCTGCTTGCGAAGATAACAAGACCACAACACCTTGCAGTTCCCACGGCTTTCCCATTCTGCCCATCGGATTCCTTGCCGTCCAAATACCTCTCGCTCTGCCCAGACCGTCGCCTTCGTTCAGGATGGTGTCCATGTATCCCGGTGAGATTGAGTTGACACGTATGCCGTGTACGGCGAGCTCGGCCGCCATCGATCTCGTCAGGTGCAGGACGGCCGCTTTGGACACGTTGTATGGCACTTGGGGCTGCGGGAAGTTTATTCGGTGAGCCGAGATTGCTATTCCGATCTCGTTAGCATTCCCTGTCAGGGCTGGATTTTGGAAGAGTGAAAGCCTAACAGCTTATGTGAATGATTGAGCCTCCCGGAGGCGATTGGACTGCCATTTGCTTTGCGACGGCCTGCGAGCAGAGGAACGTTCCGGTGGCATTGACATCCATGACTCTCTTGTATTCATCGGGTTTGATGTCAAGAACGTGCTGGCAGCCTACCACGCCGGCGAAGCAGCAGAGAATATCGATTCTACCATTGGAAAGGTCGATTGTGCTAGTGGCGGCCTGGTCGACGCTTTTCTGATCTCGTATGTCAACGGTGATTCGATTGATGCTAGCGACGGAGCCGAAATCCCTTTGAAGTTGAGCGTAGGCTTCTTCAAAATCCGGACGACTAAATTGACCGGGAAGGTCCCAAAGAAAGAGTTGTTCGAGTCCATGTTCGAGTAGAGCTCTCGCTGCGTACAGCGCAAGCGTGCCGGCGCCTCCGGTTACTAAGACAAGTTTCTATGTCAGAAGAGGTGTACGGCCGACCAAATCAAGAGCAGCATGTCAGCTACTGCAGTCCATCATCACATACGTACGGCGGTACCGTTTACTTTGAACCGCATTAGAGCACTTGCCGTGGGAGAATCGCCAGTCGGCGCGGGTCGTGCAAACGTATTCGACGACGGGCTTCCATCTGATAAAACCATTTCCGGCAGCTGTCGGTTGACCAGGGCGGCTCGATCTGTCGGGGGTTCCTCTGCTGACATTGCGATATAATTATTGCAGAGCGATGGGAGATGCAAATTCAGCTCAGGAGGTTGCTCGTAAACTAAGCAAGTTTAAATGGTTGGCCGTACGATAGTGGCAATTCATGGCAAAATGAACGGCATTGGCTACGACTATTGCTCATGTCATAGCATCTCGCCATCGTCGCGACCACGTATCGCAAAACAAGCCCGGTGGCCAAATCGTTCGGTGTTTCCGAGTTTGCAATCTCGTATGCCACGGCAACACACTCAAAACCATGAATTCCGGCATGGTCAGTCCGAGGAGATAGACTTAAATCGAAACGCCTTCTACGGAGTACACACGGTCCCCAACCAGCCACCGGCCGCCAATGGCTTCCATGCCGTCTTTAACGCCTCACACCTTCCTTTCAATGCAATGATGCCTTACAAATACACCGCCTTCCATCCCGAAATGGACTCCTAATCTCCGGCCACCGCATTCGTGCTCATGTTCTCCACAGCCCGGTCGACGCGATCCACGAGAGTGCCCATGTAACCCCCGAGGCTCAAGTTCAGACTCCAAACCTCGAACAGGCGCTCCCTCCACGGCAGGAAGCACTTTGCGACCCAACCCTCGCCGCCTCCCTCTCCGCCATCGCTCCTCTTGCCGCCAAAGCCCGCCATATTGATCTCGACCTCGCGGGCGAGCCGGTCCACGCGGCCCATCTGCAGCGCGAGGTTGCGCAGCACCAGCACGGCGGCGAGCGGCACGCCGCAGCCCTGGCCGCCCTCGTCCGTCGCCGTGTTCCAGTACGTGCGCACGCGGTGCAGCGGCTGCGGCAGCAGCTCGTCGACGTGCTCCGGGTCACGGTTGTGCTGGCGCCGCGCCGCCGCCCGCCCCGACGCGTCCGGGAGGTGCGTCGCGACGTGTCGCGCTACCGCCGCCGCGTCCGCCACCCCGCCCGCTGGGAAGTGCCGGCACGTCGACCAGTGGCACGAGTACTGCTTTGCTTCGTCGACGGCGCCGGTGCCGTTGGCTGTGGTGTCCTGCGCGTCTGCCATCGCCGTGTCGCCGTCTTTGTCGCTGGCCGTCTCCCGCGATTTGACGATGTCCGGTGGATGGAGTGAGAATTTGCCTGACTCCGGGTCCTTGGGAATGCCGAGATGAGTCGAGACGATGTGCTCCCACATTTCTTCTGTTCGAGCAACGGACATGTCGCACTCTTGGTACTGTGACTTGTCTTTACCCGTAAGTCCATTCACGCCGGCGTTTTCAACGCTCTGCACTACTGGAGTTCGCCATAGGCATCGCAAATACGGTCGACCTCTCGAGTCCACTGGTACAGCGCGCGGTCGCACGCCTTTAATGGTGTATTTCGGTCGGCTTGGATCCTCCTTATTCGGTACAACCTGTTCGGCCCGTTAGCAAAGGTTTCAATACACTACAAAAACACACTCACCTGAGCCTGCGCATTAGCGAAGGTCTGAGACACATTGGTGATGAAATCCTTGGCTGGCATGAGTGGCTTCCTCAAAGGTGCTTGAGAGAAGGCATCGTTGTAAGCTGACCACAATGCCAGTTGAGTGATTTCGCCTTCGGGATCGGCCTCGAAGCATGTCTGAAGCCATTGCGAGCTTTGCTCCTTCTCGTCGGAGATCTGGCACAACTGCTCGACAATACTTTTCGACAACTTCGGTGGAGCTTCTGCACCTTGTGACTTCTTCTTCGTCGTATTAGGTCGCTCTCTCGTTTCTTGCGGAGTTGCACCCTGCATTAATGCGCGAATAAGAGTGGCAATGAGTGATTGCATATCGATGTGCTTGAGAAGGTATTTGACGTTGTCTGTGATCGCCGTGTACATATAGAGGAAATCAAGACAGGCAATGCGAAGTTCCTCGTCCTCCACAAGCAACCAATCACAGATGTGACGAAGAGACTGCGTTGGAATGCTGGGTAGGCGGTTGGGTACCGGGTAGTTCATCGATATACGACTGAGGGCTCTTAGCGTCGTGATAATGATGCCTCTATCCTGAGACTCGAGTTGCGCAAGTAGTGAGACGTAGAGAGGATCTTTAGCTCCTAAAGTGAAGAACTTGGTGAGTGATTCAGCGATTTCAAGCAGATAGTGCTGCAGTTCGACTGTCGCTGCCTTGGACGGTAATTGAAGGACGATAGTAATGACATCTCGGACGAGCGGCATTCTGGCGAGATACCATGCGTTTTCATCCATGATGACCATGTTTCGCAGAACCAGACCAGCTTCGTTGATGTTGCCAAGCAGTTTGGTAAAGTCCGCAGACCGAACATCGTCTTGAATATCCAGAGGCCGGTGTGTGCTGATCTTATCGAGGAGATCTTGAGTTCCAGCCATTGATAGTACATTGAGAACATCTGAATCACTTGACATGTCCTCTGAATATGATATGCGCCACTTGAAACCATAGTACAGCTGTGAGACTTCAAGAACCTTTTCCAGGAGCGCTTCTGCAAGACCTGTGAACTGGTCAAAGCGGTACTTATCTCCTCGCTCGTGTGATATCTTGACTAAATGGTGCAAGGCGTATTGGACTTCTTCTGGCACTCCTGATTGAAGAGATGACAGTGTACGATTGTAGATTGATGGACCAGGAAAGCCACTACCAGGAGCCATACGCTTCTGCATGAAACCTCTGCGACTCCTTTGTTGTGCGAGTAGTCGAACGGCACGATCACGGAAGGTCTTCGGATCATTGGCAGGAGTCTGGTGTGGTTTGACACTGGCCGGTAGTTGTGAGACAGGCTCGTAGTTCATGATAGATAGAGCCGCGCCAGTGACGCCTGTTCCATTGATGCCTGCGGAGCCAGGAGTTGGAGAGTTTCCCTGATGCATGGAGGATCTTGCGGATCGTGTTATCGTCTCTGGTTGCCCAAATAGTGCTCGCTGGGGAGGATTATGACGGAGAGCTGCATCATCTTGTGAGTCATATGCCGGCGAGACTGACCTCGACAGCTTTCGCTTCTTACCTCGAGTTACACGTCCGCCAGTGCTGGCCAGATCGTCCACTTCTATCTTTTCGTGACCAGGAGTTTTCTGTTCAGATTCGGACTCGTCGTCGCCGTTTGCAAGGTTCTCGGTTTCGCGACTTACTCGAGGGGTGTAGTTTTCCAGTGTTCGATTGAGCAAATCTCCACCTTTGGCCGTCACGTCTTCCAATATTTCCTTCGGAGGAGGTTCCATTTTGTGGTAGGTGGAGATTTCGTATGCACTGTTACCGTTAGAAACAATATTATCGTTGAGATCGGCGATGTACTTACGCGAGATTCTTGTAGTACGCGGTCTTTACTTGAAAGGCCAGCTGCACGACGTTGGAGTTGCCAGGCAGAAAGTCCACGGCGACTTTGCGCCACGCTAGTTTGTTGCCTTTAGTATCCGAAACACGATCATATCCTCCTTCAGCGATGACTCGTTTGTACAGACGTAGGAGGTCAAGGTGTCGCGGACCGACTTTTGGGGAAGGTTCGAAATTTGTGCTGATAGCGTTTAGCGAGGGCTTAGATGGGGTAGCTATCAAGTGCTCCTACCCTCGTTTTTCATGATATTCCTGCAAATCTTGGATAAACTTGTCGTACTCCTCCGTTCGCTCAATAGAAGGATCGCGAAGTCGCGGTGCCATTCTCGCCGCTCACAACTCACCCGACCACCTGTAATAACAGCGAAAATGATCCTCTGGAAAGGGTGCGAAGTGATCAAGGCATTGATTTGGCAGCAGTGGCACTCAATCTCTGTTGGATGGAGAAACAGGGGAGCTTTTGCAAAATGTCAACTGCGATCAACTTTGCGGCAGTCGCGATGCAAGAACATCACCGCGATTCGCCGCCACACCAATCACGGGATACGATAGAGTAGCACCGCCACTCTTCTGCTTCATCCACTTCATTTCCAAAGGAGTCTCTTCTCCTGCATTCGACGTCCTACATTCTTTGGAAGATGAGCCGGTTCTCTACCTAATGCTGTGGATTCATGTGGAGCAGGGCAATCATCACAGCTATTTTTAAATGAAATTCTAGGCTGTCATACTCCAGGATCTTCACGTTTTCCCATCACCATGCCACAGGCATTTACTACCAATCCGCATCTCATCCTGCCTGTCTCTAAATATTCATTCTCACTTGAGTCCAATGGAGTCACCAAGTTTTCATGGAAACATGCTCACAATGCCTTTCTTATCTTTGATTCATTTCGCAGCAAGCTGGACCTACCTTCGACCCAGTCCAGTAAATGTTTGAAAGTCGTCAAAGGCACAGACACATTGGTGGCTAATACTCTTCGAATTTTCTCTTCCCTGCAGATGAATCTGACGAGTTCACGTAATAGGAATTTGTTGATATTGAAAATAAAGCAAGACAGGCATCAGAAGCCATTGAAAGGGCAAAGATTCTCAAAAGCACATTAAAGCCGGACCAAATTCCTTCGTTTGCACTCTTCCGCAGAAACGCTCGTTCCATAGCTATTCGCTATCAAGTTCCTGATAACCACGTATGCTTGACTACTTATGAATGCTGTGCATATACAGGCTAAACTCCATCCTCCGTTAGACTCGCAGAATCCAACTTAAGTTCAATTCTTATCAAGACTTTGACGCCGCTCTTGCAGCTTTGGCAGAACTCGGTCTACCTCATTATGACTATACTTCTTCAAACATAGAGGAAGAGTCGCAAATGCCTCAACAAGCCTTTACCACAGCGTCTGTATTTGAGGCACAACTGGCCACTTCTAGCGATGGAGTCGGCAATGAACTCCTTCATTCATTGCCCACTGGACATTCCAGAGGGCCAGAGATTGATATCGGCCATTTCAGTTCAGATTTGCTGTCATCAGAGAACCTTTTCTCTGACCCTCCACCTTCCGAACACCGGCCACCATCCAGCTCTCTCAAGCGACCTAACACCGCTGCTCCCGCTACGTGTTCCACTCAAACACAACATTGTCGTCCGTCTTCAGCACATCCAAAGTCTATTCCTCCCAGTCGTGAAGCAAAAGATTCTCAACCGAGCGCGAAGCTACCACAGCATCGACGGTCAGAAGATCTTGGGCCAAGAACGTCTGTGTCACCAACTCCAGCTAGCAATCGTCGGCAAGCTGATATCATATCCCAACATCGTCAGCCAGCACTTCCAAACCATGCTCCCAGGGATGCGCTTCAAAGTCAGGACTCACATTACAGCGCCTCAGAGCCCTTGAAAAGGACATCTGATAACTTCGTTCTTCCGAGCACTGACAAAAGTATCCTTCCGCATGTCGAGACTGCCTCAGTACACTTTCAGAGGCCTCTGACCACTCCAAACTCTCAGATTCGGAATGAATTGCAGGAAGTCCCTCCACGGCGAGAACTGCCTTTCCAGCGAAAGTCAACAACATTGGGCCGCAAAGAAACCCTCAATAATTTGAACAAGCCTGATACAGCTTTCCCTACTCTAAGTTCATCGAATAAAGCCAATATGGTTTCAATTTCAGCTACTTCTACTAGAGACGCCATCGATAAACCATCAGTTCCACCGACAGGCAGTTCGAAGTCAATTAGCAAAGACAGGACTGTCAATATCATTTCTCATGTCGATTGTTCACAGCAAATTGGATCAAGCAACGTCACTTATGAAGCCCTATGGGATGTTTCGAGAAACCAAAACCCAGTGGAGTCACAAGTGCAAGAACCATCTGAGCGAACTGAACAACATCTGAAAAATGTTACGACTGCTGATACTGTACGGAATCCCATCGTCCAAACGCCAGGATGTGCCATAAGCAATCGATCTCTCGAAACTCCCATTGATCAGATTGTCGACCGTCTCATGTCGTATGTGGATTCTTCCGGAACCGACAAGGAGAGCCTAGGCTCGTACGCTCGCCTTTCAAATGAGGAGCGTAAGACAATAATTGAAGGTGCTGTGATAGATTTGATCAAAGACGACAACTTTGCTCAGCTATGTGAGGACCTACATGGTACATGGCAGAGGATTGGACTCGGTCCTTAACCGTAGAAGCAGCTTGCTACATTTTCGCTTTGCTTTGACGGCTCAGGGTAGACGAGCTGATTGCCTCTACATGACTGTTTTCTAAGAGCGAGCTTATGATTTTCGTTGCTGCAAGGTTCTAATCTGCATATTGCTAATCTCAATCTGCATAACTCGTATCTTAAATGTCTTTACTTCAGTTCTCTACCTTTCCAACATCCTGCTCGTGCTTCGGGCGTAGCCACGTCATGACTCCAACATTCTTTGACCCTAAGCCAACCTCCATCCCAAATTCTTGCTCATACAGCTGAATTGACCCTCGTGCCTGCATAAATTAGCCATATGATGCGTAGCTGATAGTCGTTCAAGATGAATGACCACATTGTCACTTACCTTCAGATCTACCAAAAGCAATACCCTGTACAGATGCGGAAACCCCATGCATACTTCCTTTGCACATCTAGTAATCCACCTAGCCAGTCCCAAGCCTCTGCTCTCCGGGAGAACGTAGACATCGGTCATGAAAGCGAATGTCAGCTGGTCTGTCACCAAGCGTGCCATTCCAAGCATAGTTCTAGCAGACGTAACATCATACAGACCGACCATGACAGAATTTGCAATCAGTGCCTCGAGGTCTTGCGGAGGCATTGCGTGGATCCAGAACATCTCTGTGCTGGAGTAGGCGTTGTTGATGAAATTCCGGTCAAGCAGCGATTTGTCTGTAGATACTTCGTAGCTCTTGCCTTGAACAATCATTTGCCATTGCTTGACAACGGTTGAGGGATAAGTTGGAGAAGAATTCATTTTGCGTGAGAATACTCAGCAGAAATGAAATGGTGTTGCCTTCACCGACGTTACGACTCTGAATTTACTCTACTCCTGATCATAGAGCGAGAGTGGAGTACTCAAGTGTGATATTATTCAGTGACGATGACCGTTGCGATTTCGCCCAGTCAATGCGGCACAACGACGGGTTTGGAGGTAAGTTAGGGGTAATTAACTCCATGCGGAGTAGCTTAATAAGTTTAGGTAGGCAAGCAAGCATCGCTCGCTCTCCGCACTTCGAGAGCAAGGCAGACAAGATAGCCGCCAGCATTTGAGTCTCGTGTCCTTTGTTCGATGAACAAACCTTAATCGTGGCTGTTTCCATCGTCTGCCTTGCTGCGGCTACTCGCTATTACTGGTACGGTAAATACCGCATTCCTTGGAGCCAAGACAACTATCGAGGCCACCCACGCTTTGTCTCCGTATTCACAGCCACCACGTCGCTTCAACGGCCATGCTTGGACCCTACTCCCTATTATTATATTTAATTAATCTCGTCCCCCAACACATTTAATGTCGTGGCGTTGTCTTTGGAATTTTCTTTCGTTTGTCATTCCATCCTAATGACACTATCTACAAGTCTAGAACCATCCTTGAAGCTTGAAAACACGAAATACCTCTAAGCTGCTCGGCACTACGTCTAACAACGTCAAAACCAGCAATACAACATGGCGGGTTACGCGCTGACTGTGTCACGCCACATCCTCCGTAGTGTCACGCTGCTGTCCCTGGTAGTGGCCTTCTGCCTCTTCATTGCCGACGGCGCGGCGTGCGCGCAGACCGTCAAAACTTACGACTCAGAGTTCGGGTTTGAGGAAGGTTACTACTCCTCGGGGGTCTGCTGGACGGATCCCATGCAAGGCGATATACGCCCAATCATCATCGTCGTCGTTGCCGTCCTCTGGAGCGTCGTCGAGTTCATCACCTTCTGCATCAACCGAAAGGGCATCCACCCGATAGCCAACCTTACCCTCGACATCCTCATCTGCTTAGCGCTCATCTCTGTAGCGGCCATCGGCTTCTACAATTATGCTATGGCCGGGCCGACGGGCTACGGGAAGTATCTAGCGGCGAATATCTTTACCTTACTTGCGGCGTATGTTCATTCCCTTTGTTTTACTCGCTCTAAGCCATGTCACAATGTGCGTGCTAACTAAGACCAAAACTCAGACTTCTCTTCATCGCAATTTTCATTCTCGACGCGATTGCCGTACACAAATTGTACCATGCGCTTTACGAGCCACCGACAGACAACAAAATCATGTACATGCCGTATCCGATAGGACAACAGCCCGTCGCGCAGCCCATTGTCTACCAGCAGCAAATGGGCGCTTATTCGTCGATGCCTCCGCCACCGCCGGGCATGATGTACTTAGTGCCGATACAGCAAGGCGCCGTACCACCGGCAGGCGCAATGCCGGTGGCACAGCCGAGTAGAGACCCTTCATCACCGGAGCATGGTATCGAGGTCGCGGGAGACTCAATGGCATAAAGAAGGCACCGTGTATTCAATATCTACCGTAGCGAAATAGGCGGCATTGGTACTGCCACTTCTGCGATAAAGCAGGACTCTACACGGCCGCGAGAGCCAGAACCAATCGCGCCACGAGATTTTAATTGTTCCATTGGTCAACAAGATGTCCCGCCAATTGAACATACAAGCTCCGATGTGCAAAAGTGGTATTGGCAAACAATGCGTCTTTTTCTCTATTGGGAGAGAACGGGGCAGTCAACGTGGATGAACTAGTCACGACATCGACATACTCATACCTTAAGTAATATCAGCGGGATAGTAGAACAGAAGCGATATATGTGAGCCCCGAGGGATCGAGAGTGCTCCCTTGACTAATGCGAGCTGTCGAAAGTAATTGCTGTAGTCAGAGTACCTTGCTGAGGTCCTTAGCCAACTCTCTAATCTCTTAATGTGACATACAGTCTCATAAAACTACCTACGTACGACTCAAAGGCCATCGATCCGGAGTTGATCAGCTAGTTGAAAATGCAAAGGTTAAAGATTTAGTCGCACTTCAAGTTGACGCTGGCAGTAATTATCCGTCAGAATTCGTGATAGGTCAGCGAGTCCGCAAAGCCTCAGGTCGGAAAAGTAAATGCGAAGACACTGGCTTATTATATATGTCTCGAACAAACCACTGAAACTATGAGACCGGTATGTAAAGAAATTTAGGATTGTGCTATATTGTACCTTCACCAAGATATCGCTCCTATTAACTGGTTCCGAAGTTCCAACTACACAATGCCAAAAACGGGCGATGCTCCTCCAGGCAAACTTCTAAAGTACACCTCGTACTTGTTCAAAAATCCGAATCTTACCGAGAAGGAATTCCACGACCATTGGAGGAATCACCATGCAAGAAATCCTCTCGAGGCTATGAAGAAGCACGGCGTCGTAAGATACACTCAGTATCACTGCACTGAAGCAACCCGTAGCCTTCTGAAGCCCATGGTTGAAGCACGAAAGAACAACCCCATGTCGGAATTGAAGTTCGAGATCATTCCCTTTGACGGAATCGTTCAAATCTGGTTCAAAGACTACGACACCTGGGAGAAGGTCGCTACAGAGCCCATATTCGGAGAGGCTATCTTCAAAGACGAGTCGTATCTCTTCGATTGCACGCGCTCATACACCACGCTAGGCTGGGAAGAGGATATGTTTATTGACAACGAGATTGTTATGCCGGAGTACAAAGGGCTATCCAAATGCCAGTGTCAGTGCAAGTTGTGCGACTCCAGCTGTGAGGCGGATTGAGAAGGTCGTGCTAGAGAGAAGTGAGGTTTAGAGCTTCTCTAGCCGAACAACAACGTCCAGGTTAAGGTTAGTTAGCTTTAATGATTAATAAATCATTCAAACTTCGAGATCACTGGTGCTAGAAAGCTAGGAAAAGGAGATATGTAAGAGCACAGCAGTCGTTTCTGCCTAGGTGACTCGGCCGTTTCTTCTCCGCTATAATGCTTTCTCCCGTCTCGATACTTTTTCCCATCTTCGTGTCTTTACTCGCTATTAACTCAGATTGATAGGAATCCCAACATATTTTAGCACTTTTTACTCCTGCTTTAATTTCAATCCGTTCCCCCAATCTACCAATGACACCTTTATCCCTCCGTTACCGCAAACACATTATCTTTTATCAGCCCAGTCTGAATCCGTGTCTTCGTCTCGTCATCTAACCCACTGAGCATCGATGGGTACACGCTTGACTTCCAATTATGTGCCACTCCTAGTCGCCTACTTCGTATTATAACAACCGAAAGAAACGCACAGGCGAGAATAACAAGTGTTGCGGGCAGCGTGAGCCATCTCCACGATACATACACGCACGATTCGTTTGTGAATGCGGTGCCCGTGATATTTGCATTGTTGCTGTGGGCGCGCGTCCACTGCGTCAGCGCGCTGGAAAGCCCAGCTACTGTGGCACTAATTGTCTCGAAGTCTGCGTTGCCGCCATTGAAGAAGGATTCCAGCCACGCAGGCTGGAATTCGACGGCATTTCGAGTGTCGTTGAGCACGCCCCTACTTTCACTGGGTAATATTCCGATACCTGTGAGCATCGATTCATTAGCATTGGGGTCGGATAATACGTGTACTCCGGAGGGAAGGCCTGAAACTTCTTGCCCAATATCAGAAGAGATACTGAAAACGCACTCCGGGCGCACTGTGAGGATTGCGGACGAACTTGTATCACCAAATTGTACTGTGATGGATCCTGGCTCGTTTGTGCTGTTGCTTGTGATTTGGTCCAGTGGTAATGACTTCCCATCGATATAGCAAGGATTTGTAATCAGTATTAATGCGTGGCCTTCACTGAAGCTATCCGCATATAAAATGTCGAAAGCTTCCATTGCCTGATTGGTAGTAACGTTTTCTGAGATCTCGTTGTAACTGACCGACGAGTTGAAACTGCTAACACACCAATCGATTTCGCATATGCTTGCTCCGATATTGGGCTAGGCGATATCACCTCCCAGTCGAGCATTTACGTTCTCAATGATATTTGAGTTATAAGCATTCATAGAAGAGATGCAGTCGTTTGGCTGTCGGGTGCCGGTGCGATTGTTATCCAACCAGCTTTCTGTGCAAGGCGCATAGGTGTAGTAAATGAGACCAAAGCGACTCATCATAGTACCCACCTCCTGGTAATCGAACATTTTCACATCCATCACATTCCAGGTATCCGGACTAGCAATGGCCGCGATGACCGTTGAGCTGTTGACTAAAATCTCTGTGTCGTTTGGGTATAGCGATTCGACGCCATTTTCTACGGTTTGATCGAGGCTACCGAAACTTAATTGGATTACGTCTCCATAGATAGTTTATAGGTTTAGTATCGAGTTGCAGCCTTCTGTCGAATTTCCACACCCATGCGTAACATTATAGATTGCGTTTTGACAGGTGAATCGCGTTGCCAGCGACGAATGGAATGGATAAGTGCAGTTCCCAGTAGGACAATTGAAGGCAGGAGAGATGTTGCTACTTTTGGGGAACATAAGACCCCCTATCACCGCGCCTCTAAAGGATAGTGATGCAACATCGGGATCGTTTGTATCTGTGATTGGTGTTGAGAGGAATTGTGCACGAGCGATTGAAGCTTGGAATATGGAGGTGTTCGTAGATCGTTGGCAATACTGATATCGAATGGACTGTTGGGTAAAGGGGCCAATAGTGATGCTCAAGACCATGATTAAGATGCCGAGAACGACAAAGTGGCTAGAGCGTGAGTATCGAGTGTTGAGTTATGTAGTGGTCATTCTCACCTTGGGCCGAGAATAAAAAGACGCTTCATAGCTCCGAAAAGTCCACGGCTTGATGCGTCAAATCTGCCGAGATGAGAAAGAGGATGGGGACGAAGATACCAAACCCATTTTAGCTGGCTTATTCCTGGGCTGTTTAGTATCTGGTCAGAACTGGCCTTCGTGTTAGATACCTTCTGTAAGGACTACCATAATAAGTGCTCTAAGCACAGTGGAAAAGATGGAGAGAACGGTGTTGAGAGTTACACTAGCGGGCCACTCTGGAAGGGGCTTTCCATTGTAGCTGTCGAGAAAGATAATTGTTCCAGAAAAAAATGAGGATTGCAAGAATAATGGAGATAATCTCCCAAATCCAAATTTTGACAACGGTAGTCGGCAGACTTTGTGTTAGGACGGTACCTGTTACCCTACCCACTACGGGGCAAAAGGACAAGATAATCGAATCTAGTTCGACTCTCGCAGGTACCGATACATATGGCTCCTGACACTTTGCCTTTGCGATGACTCGGCCATCCGGTCCTCACCGTCCACTACACATGTCAAATTGAGAGACATGGAGTGGTGTTTTGAGGCATCAAGTAGTAGTTCAGTAGCCTGAATCCTGCCTTTCGAAATCTCCAGCGGCGATTGAACTGGATCATAAAGCTCACCGGTTTTCTCCACAGCGGTACGGTTTGAGGATTGATCGTGCGAGGAATTGCTTGAACCGAGTAGCGGCTCCACGACTTGATCCAGAAACTCGCTCAAGATTGCCGATGATGGGGGATCAGAATGATCAGCCTGAGAGTCGGCACTATCCTGTACATTGTGGCTCGTAGCCATGATTGAGTGAAAGAAGCGATTGAGCGAAAGAAGTGATGGAGTGAAAGAAGAGCCGATGGACTTACGGTATAGAGAGTGGACTGCAAATCGTCGAGGAGGGAAATGGAATTAATGTCTCTTTAATCAAAATGGAGGTAGATAATAGAGTGAAATCTACTCTCACCCAAAACTCTTTCCGGATTTGACCTTGAGTTACACAGGGTTGTAACATGGGCATTGAATAGTTAAGCAACATGAGCTGTGGCTGAGTAAGCCGGAGCTCGCCGTGAGCCAGCGTGATTGTACCTGATTCGTGCCTGAAGGCTGTTGAGAACGTGGCTATAGGCAAGACCTGATAGATACCAGTCGATACGCCATCGAAATGGAATCGTGAGCGGCGAGGCATATAATTGTGTATCACGCTCAAGCATACGGAGAGCGTAGTTGAGAGCACGGTCTCGTTGCTCATCTGTCTGCGGTACCGTACAGACAATGCCGAGTGCTTCGCACAATGCGCAAGAAGGTAAAGTTCGTGCCACAAAACCGCGGGCTGCCCAAATGGTCATATAGTGAAGTGGGTGGTCTTGATCGCAGAAACGGAGATATTTCTCCTCGATAGCCTTTTCGAGGTTTGCAAGTCCACCGTTTCTTGTTGTACCTTTCACTATACGCCCACTTGTGCTGCTAACGCGACCTCACCCTCCCGGAATGAGCGAGTCTTCAGCCTCGAGAAAGGTAGTGTCGCAGAGTTCAGATTCAAAAATAAGTTTCTCCTTGGAGTTGAATCAATACATATCTAACGCAAAAGCTTAAATCCTCGGTTGCACTTCATCTACAGCGAAACCTTATTGCTCACGCACCCGCCCAGAGAAACGCACACAAGCTTGTTAACCTTATATTGATCATTAGAAAGCCTTATCATCATCTCTTTCAGCCTTTTCAGATTTGAGGCAAAATGGCTCGCGATCCTTGGAATTATGGTTATTGGGACAATTTCGGGTCTCCTGGTACTTGGCGGCCTACTTTGCCTCGAACGGATTCCCAGCAGTATTATCGATCAATGTGGGATTCTGCAAATGATTGGACTCGCCAATACCCTTCGCCTCCGCGATATCGTCCACGTCCTCCAGGCTTTTTGTCTCTGCCGGATTCTTACGCGGGCCAATACTGGCAGTATTTTCAGCCAGATCAGTACTATCCGCCTCTACGGCCGTTTTACAAGGGCAAATATTCTCCTGATTCGCAATATTTCCAGCCAGATCAGTACAATCAATCTCCTCCGGACCCTTCGACTTCTGGGTATGCCAAAGGACTTCAATACCCCAACCATGACCGCCATACATCAAGCAGACGCAGCGTTCCCTTACCTCACAAGAGTACTATCCGGTCCCAAAAACAATCGGCAAAGCACTCTCTTGCACACTCTCAGGGCTCACCATTTGTAGACCTAGGATATGAGGTTCAACCTTCCAAGCTTAGACATAATCACCGCTACCAACCCATTGATCGCTCCAAGCGAATGATACGACTAATACAGCTTTCTCCTAGTAGATCTTCGGATGGACTTATTCAATGCAAACTGAAGAATTTCGAACTAGCTGAAAGCCCGCCATACATAAACTATCATATACTTGGAGCGAAATCTTTGATGCAGCAGGAGGGAATGAATTCACCAAATCTCAGAAGCGAATAATCCTGGTGGATGGTCAGCATTTCGAAATAGGACAAAACCTTTTCGCATTCCTATTCAGGTTCCGTAAGATGCAGGAGAATTGTGACCAGAGCCAACGAAATCGCTTGGCTTGGCTGTGGATAGATCAGCTGAGCATCGACCAGCAGAATAGCGAAGAAAAAACCCATCAAGTCAGACTCATGGGGGACATTTACAGAGGGAGTAAGCTCACAATCAGCTGGTTGGGCTTCAAATATTCCGGATCACTTAAACGCCATGAGTATTTTAGCCGCGTTTGGATCATACAAGAGCTTGTCCTTTCGCGCAAAATACTGCTACTCTTCGGATTGGAAGACTCAGTGACCTGGGAGGAGTTTATCCGCGGTGATTTGGTCGAGGACGAACGTGGAGAACTTGGGCCATTCTCCATGTCTTACAACACTGGACCCATTCAGAGGATTCGAAAGGAACTTGCCGAGTCTATTCGGAACCTAGATGGAGAGCCAGGTCTCCATCTTTGCGATATCTTATCTTATTTGACCTCGCTCAGGAGCGGGGATCCAAAAGACCAGATATACGGCCTCTTGGGACTGGTAAAGACGAGCGAAAGGCCGGTCATCGATTATAGAAAGACGGTGCAACAAGTCTTCCTAGATGCAGCGGCTATAGTGCTCAATTCCCCGGCACCTAAACTAGATTTCTACCCAAAAAGCAACCTTCTCAGTGAAATCGGGGCTTCGATGGAGTTGATTTACGATCATATGACAATCGATCCACCTGAACATGGAAATTCTTATCCTGGAAAATTCCTGTCGCAATTTATAGCGCATCTGGAGGAACTTATTGATAGGCTATCTGCGCTTCCCATTCAGCATCAGCGTGAGCGAATAAGTAAACTTGGGTTTCGAAGATTCACCAAAACGTACTGTCCACTTCCGCGATGGGCAGTCGACAGAGATTGGAAAAATTGCCCCGGTAAATGGTGGTTTGAGTACTGCGGGCAAAAGTATTGCTTTGCCAAATATTGGTATGCACTTAGAAGGGCTCCAAATGGTGTTCTGGGAGGCTCGCTTGGTTACCGCAAGGAGGATGTGATATTCTATCTGCCCCCGATGTAAGTAGAACGGAGCACCAGTCAAAGCTTCCACGAGGAATCTCCTGAGGCTTCGTTCAACAAGCACGACTTGGTTTGCTAAGCCATCTGGAAAAAGTAGTCTTCTATTCCTTGGATTGAGTGACTACTCAGACTAATTCTGGCTACTCTACCTAAGATGTTTACGTGAAGGTTACTTTAGCAGACTGTCGAAACTAAGGACATCGGGAATTTTAGTTGCTTGATCAAGTAGATTTTCTCTTCTTCAATTCTCTCTTTTATTCAGCTTCACTTGCCCATTCAGTTTCTTGCCTCCGTCCAATTTTCTTCTCCTATTTGCCTTCTCTCTTATTCTTGTCCATGCTCGCTGCTGAAATCATCCTAAGGTACCAGTGATGTCTCATGAAAATCACAGAGGACCAGCTCAGGCCAGCGAGCTGAGAGGTCCTTTGGCTGAGGCTCGCTCATGTCAGGCTTGGCCTCATAATCCGGACGCATTCCATCTTTCGTCATCGGTCCAAATGCTTCCAGTGGAAAGAGCCAGAATCCAAAAGCAGGTTTTACAGCTGTAGCCAAATCTTCTGGCGGTGCCCTTGCTTGAACTCTTAGATCAGCGAACCAGCTCTCATCCTCTCGATTAATACGCTTTTCTACGCTTGCCTTGTCGCAGACACTCCCGTATTGGTATTCACTGATCAGAACTCGATATTCAGCTCGCAATGGTGAAACACCCCCGATGATTTCGCATTTCTTGATAGCGAGAGTCTTCACATGCACATAGAATGCTTCACTCATGTATTTTCTAACCATTTTACCTTTGATAAATTTACCACGTGATAAAAAAAAAAATGCTGTCTAGGCGTCTACACAGTGTACACATTTGCCCAGGTATGATTGCAGTGTCATATCCACACATGAAGTTTCGCCTATACATGTTTTTTATCGACAACTTACTTATGGAAGGAGTGTTGAGAATTGCAAATTAGGTATGATCCGACAAGAAACCCAAAATCGCCGAGCAAGCCCGAGCAAGCGTGATTCAAGCAGACCATAAATGAGCCGAGGTCGAGCCGAGCAAGATGTTGCTGATGTGGATAGGAAAATCGACTAACCCAGTCGTCAAGCGTATGCCAAGAGTAGATTTGACTTGGAAATCGCGACGTATGATGAAACGCCGAGGTCATCCAAAACCCAAGCTGGTTGGATGACCTCGGATCTCGTATTAAATATTGCACTTCACCGGAGAACAGATTGCATCCATATAGCTAGGGCCACGCGCACTACAATACCGCAGTTCCTGATGAGCAAGCGATGCCAGCACAATGCCTATAAGCAGCACTATGGAAACAAAGGTTGATGCTGCTGCAAGGAACGTTTGGAAGTGAATGACGTATTCTTCTTGCAAAAAATATATTGTAGTTTCAAGTTGAAGGGTCATCCGAATCTGCCTTAAAAATACAAGGTTGTTTACATAAGTCCAGCAACGGCTGAGTTACCTGATGTCTGAAGGATCAAACTCTACTTAAGGATAATTATAGCCGAAGATCCGTTTAAAAGTTATCGATGACGGATTCTATGTTAGCTCGTCTTCTCTTTTAGTGACTCCCATAACTACGTGCTGCGTCGGCTTCCTGTACATGTATGGACGCTAAATCGACTGATTAGCCTACGAGGCTGAGCTTGAGGCTATGTCGAGAACCTAACCGTTTTCACTCGGTGGGCCGATCGCTGGCAAAAGTAAATATGAGCTTGACCAACTCTGCGCGGACGGTTGAGCATCAACACCAAGGATCAAAATCTCTCCATGCTCTACAATCCTGTCTGTAGAGAAACAATGTGCGAACCTTTGCCAATCATTACAACGACGGTGGCACCACTACCTGAGGGCGACGCAGAAGATAATGACTTCGACGTGAAGACAGAACTAGAAGGCTGGCGGCGTGACGATAACAGCGAAGTGGCCCTCCAGCTTATTCGAAGTAATGATTCACAACCTTCGAAGGCTAAGAGCGCGAAGAACACTCTGCCGACTTCACCAAAGGTAGATAATGTAGCCGAAGATGAAAAGCCTCTCGAGCAACATAAGAAGTCTTGCTTCCTGACTCGCCTTTTCCAGGCGGAAGGAAAAGTCGGGAGAAGTAGCAGGATCGAGCAAAGGCTCGAAACTCTTTATGCTGTGAAGAGCAAGCGTAAAGTTGTCTTCGTGGGCGATGTCGCGTGTGGTAAAACTTCCTTTCTCATGTATGTAATACGAAATTTTGCAGCCACGGTGTACAACTAAATAAATGGCAGAGCCGCATCAAAAGACTACTTCCCAGAGGTAAGTTATGATTGATTTTAGCAGAAATGACTTATTAATCCCTTAGGTGAATTTGCCGACGGCCTTAGAAAGCTATTGTCTAGATTACGAGGTCAACCGTAAATGGGTTGAACTTGAGCTTTGTGATACGGCTTGCGAGGCGGACCACGACCGCTTGCGCCCGCTCTCTTATAGTGGCGCACATGCGATATGCATTTGCTTTGCAATCGACAGCCCTGAAAGCCTAGTAAATTGCCAGGAAAAGGTAAAGTTTGTAAGAAAAAATAGAAACTAGGGTTAATTTCCGCACAGTGGATCTTGGAAGTGTTACACTTTTGTCCTGGTCTCCCGATCCTTCTCTTAGGATTCAAAAGCGACCTTCAGAATGATACCAAGACAGTTGGAACACTGCTTGAAATAAGTCAGAAGCCTGTAACACAAGCAGAGGTTAGCCTATTATATCTTCGTAGCTCAGAAGGTAATCTTACTGATAAGAATAATATAGGCGGAGGTCGTAAGAAAACGGTTTATGGCTGTCAAGTACCTGGAGTCTTCAGCAAAGACAGGAATAGGCGTTCAGGAGACGATCGCAGAAATCTGTCGAACTGCTTTACGAAACCATCATTAGAAGTTTTGCAAGCCATAAGGGGTATGTCATTACGGACGCTTCGGCGCCGTGGGCCATTAATCTTAGAGATGTTTCCATCTGCGCTGATACCGACATATCGCCTTCCCTCTCGCTCTGCTACCATCATTACGTTAATGCTCAGCCAGCCTACTGGCCTGTTGGTAACCAAGTGATTGTGAGAGTTTAATCAACCGATCTACTGCAGGTACTCTTGTGTCAATTGTAAATAGCCTGAGATTATGTTCTCCGTTAGTAAACTCTGTCCTGGGGCGCCTCTGTTTGGGTTTAGCGGGACTCTTCCCACTGTTTTCGAGGGTGGTACCGCGGTTTCCACGACACCCACCTTCCTTGATGACCTCTCCCATTCTGGTGCCTTTTCACTCTTAAAATGCCTTCTCTCTTTCTCACCATGTTCCCGCATCGCTTCCTTCTTCCTCGCCCTCTTAAGTCTGGCCCCTTCGAACTCATCAGCTCCAGCCACCACCCCCATTTTCCATTTAGCTTCGCCACGGCATGGAAATCACACCACGAAGGAAGGTCTAGGCATTTACGTATTAGTCTTGATTGTAAGGTCCCGTGAGGAGACCCTCCCAAGGGCCCCAACACTGTATATACAGCCTGGGCCCGGTAGACTAAACCAACAAAATGCTGCTGTTCTGTTGCCTATGTAGTGCCGTTACTCTGCCTTATCCTATTGCCTAGGATTACCTGAGATATCTACGACCTTCCGCAGGGTATCTTATCCTACCACCCTACGCCTAACTTAAAGAGGAAGCGCGGTCAAAGACCTTGTCAAGTTAGTAGAGACGAAGAAACTTGACTGGTCACCATGTGCAGCTGATCCAAATGCCACGGATTCCAAAGCCGCTTAAAGGTAAGATAGGTCAATTCTATCGATTTCATTTCTCGTCTCATGTCTTTGCTCGGTATTCTCTCTGTTTAGTCAATTTTTTCTCAGCCTAGTCCTACCAGTACCCTCCAGTGGATATGATCTCGTCTCGGGGTAAGGTGAGAAAGACTGCGGGGAAACGGAGAAAGGGAGATCAAGGGCTGCCTCTACCAGGCCAATTTTGCTTTCGCTTCAATTCCGCGACTCTTCCTGTGCAGCAGCGGGCTAGATTCTCGGAAGCGAGAAAGCAGGAAGTGAAGGCCGTTCGCGAAATAGGTGCTTGCCTGCGCTGTCAATTATTAAAGAAGACTGTGAATACAAACCACCCCAAAGAACAGCTAGATTAACGTGATTGACATCAAAGGCAGTGCTCCGAGGGTAATCCATGTGAACGATGTGTTCGGATTACATGGCAGAATCACGCTTCACGCTGTCTGAATTGGATGGATTGTTTTCGACCATCATTGGAAGACTTGTACACCGTTGATGAAGGTACTTATATTTTGCATATGCTTTCATGAAACACCATTACTTACCCTATACAGTTAATGTTAAGGCTCCCCCTTCAGCAGAGATCATTACTGCCCTAGGCTATCTTTCCCAGGTTGACGTGCATATGGGCATTGAGATCCCATTGACGTGGACGATTGAGGTCTTGACAGCAACCTTAGCATCCGAAATCCTCCATGCAACCCCAAGACCTACTCTGAGCGTTCTTGGTGTTCTAGGATCGGCCGCAGTCAAAGAGCAAGCGTCGGGTCTTATTGACCCGATGCTGCTTCAGCTGTCGCGGACGTTTGTGTATATCGCCACGTTTCTGCATGCTTTCGGAAAGCAAGATGATGCCGAAGTTCATATAGAGGGCTTAAAGGTTCTGATAGTTTATATGCTGCACCAAATCACGAAGCAGCTCGATGCAAAGTTAAAACCACGGCAGCTTGCCAAATTGTCTCAGCGACAGCTAGAGTGTTTGTTCATTATTCTCGTAGGTTTGTCTGTGGCAGCCACCTACCCAGGAGTAAGTCTTCTAGCTACAGCTATTGAGCATTTCTGACCGCATATTAAAGATTTTACCGAGTGATGACGCTTCGCCCTCTCCCAAACCTGCCGGAAAACAGCTCATTTCTTTGCTCGATCATTATCTCGTCCATATTGGAGAACAAGGCTCTATCCTACCAAAAAATGCAACAAATGAGCGGCTATCAGAACTTGCAAATCATGACTGGAAGACCTCGGGATTCTTTTTCCTGACGTATTTACACCCAGACATGCGTTCCACAGGGTCTCAGGTGTTCGAGCAAGTAAGATCACCTATCTTTCGACCGCTAGAAGCCCATGACACGCAGCCTCCGGACTCGGATGCTGGTCAATGCGACTACATGGAGATCTTTGACGCTCTCATCACGTGCCCTGACAGTGATTCTGAGCAAAGTGACGGAAAAGGGACCATAAATGCCGATTCTGATATTTCTAGTCCCTTACACAGATCGCTATCTCAGCAACGACAAAATGCCTTAGCTAGGCAAGATCAAATCAAAAATAGCGAGGGAGCTCCGAACATGAAGACACGCAAGGTAGGTATGAACAAAGAATTGGGCGTCCTACAGAGTGACAAGGGACGTGCCAGCGGAAGAATTACGCAGCAGGAGTTCGGTAACAAGGAAACTAAGGCGTCAAGTTCTCAGTCAAGCTATGGCGATGCAACTGAAGAAAGGTTGCCAAGCCTTTCCTTTTCGAAGGGCCACCTGGATTACGTTGCCACCTTGTCCTCCTGGAAGCCAGTTATTGACTATCATCCTGCCCATGCACCGGCGACTTCAGAACAGACGACTGTGCACGATGTGACTTCAGTCTTAGTTGAGGATCGCATATCAGGCCATTATCTTCAACTATACGCGACCCAGGACTACACAGCATATACTGCACGAAGCGATGCGCCTGCGCCTTCGCGAGCGGTTTTTCCATCTAAAGGAAAGCCAAATAATAGTCCAAGCTCTATTTGTCGTTGTAGTCCTCCATCATTTGGGACAAACGGCTCTATCCCTATGTCACGTTATTGTCCAATTCATTCTCACGAGGAGCCGTATCAAACCGCTACGTCAACACTATTTCCGCTACAGAGATACGTGCCGCGTGGATCCACCCTGCAGCCGGTAGCAGATATCAGCCTTATCAAGCGCTTGAGCTATTCCCAGTCCAGTCATATCGCGGACTGTAATGCGTGAGCCAATAACCCAGCCGCAGTATTCTGAGCAGGCTCGGAATACTCCAAGTCTTTTGGTACAGCGGTACGGGCTGGGACCCTTGTCACACGGATAGATTTCGTCAGTGAGTTGAGCAGGGAATCCCTGGGTGCAAATGCCGCAAAAATCCGCGGCAAACCCCTCCAAAAACGACGGCAAAGGCCCCAGGACATAGAGTTACTGCGGTAATATTATGAGAGCTTGGCTTATCTTAATAGATAACTAGAACTATCTTTAGATTACACGGCCCTGGATAGAATGCAAAGAGTGAGCGACCAGCAATTCAGCCTTGATCACCCAACTAGTCGCCCGGGGGCGCATGGTATGCTGCCCGCCGTCGCATATAATGCCTCCCGTATTCGAGTATAGCGTTGCAGGAATCAGTTCGACCTCAACTCTGAAGTTCTATTTCGTCCCATGTTGCCTTCCAATTCGTGAGTCGAACTTGGCAAACCCACATTAGTAGGATTTGGCGATGGCGATAATAAGCGGATTTCAAAATGTGTCATGTACATTTCAGGGCAGAAAGTAGTGTATTGTGGATGGGATGGAGATTCGCAAACAGAATAGTTCCTGCGGGCGACTTAGCAAGACTGAGGGTGAGATGACGCAGAAGGAAATCATTGATGTAACAAGTAGAGTACAATTCCAACTAATTCGTCCAGTAGAGCATTGTCTAATGGTTGATCTAATTGCGTCAATGCCGTAAAGCTTCAATGTCAACAACCTGGAGTAGGTTAGCGTGTTCATCTGATCAAGATCGGTTCAGCGCGATACTCACCTCCTTCACGGCCTCAGTCGTGAATATCAAAGGACTGTCCTTTTGTACACAAACACTGTCTTCAATGCGAATACCCATGCCCTGGAATGCCTTTGGCCATCGGTCGTTTTCAGGGACATAAATTCCAGGCTCAATAGTAATACAATGACCTTCTTTCAAGACCTCCCTCCTCGAGTAGCCTGGGCTATCATGTACATCCAATCCAATATAGTGACCAACATGATGAGGAAATAGTGTATCGACAGCGGGACCTGAAGTGTCGAATCCAAGTTGCTTCAGTCCATCTTTCAGTCCACTTTCTGCGACTCTATGGATCTTGTCCAGCGACATGTTGGCATCTTCACGACACAGACGTATGCAAGAACGCTGAACCTTGAGTACGACTTCGTACAAATCTCGTTGCGCGGGGGAGAAGACGCCGGAATTGGGCCAGGTTCGAGTAATGTCTGAAATGTAGCCACCGTATTCACCGCCAGCATCAACGAGCACGAACTCGTCAGGTGCCAAGGTGTCATCGTTCCGCACGTAGTGGATGCTCAATGCATTTTTGCCGCCCGCGATGACCGGAACGTATGCTGAACCGTCGCAACCGTTAAGTTTAAACATCGAATCTAGGAAGGCGCCAAGCTCCTTTTCTAGACCATAAGACTCTCGCATGGCGGCGGTAAAAGCTCTTCCAGAAGCTTGCCCAGCTTTACGCATATTAAGAATCTCTGCCGGAGACTTGATGGCGCGGAGACGATTCAGCCACGGTCTCAATGGTTGAATATCGCGACATGACTGCAAAAGCTTTGAGAATCCGTCGGATGGAGTTTTCGGCAGTCCACCGAAATAGCAAGAGAAGTTGGTGCTTGGTTTGGAACCGTTCGGCAGATCAGTGTAAACATGATCTTTGCCAATAAGGAGGTCTGGAAGAAGCTTTTCGACTTGGTTGATATCATGCGCTTCGTCCGCGTTGAAGACATCCAAAGCCGCTTGGCTTCCGGACCGCGCACCCTCCCAAAGCTCGGCTTTCTCGTCCTTTGGTCTAAGAAACAAATGAAATTTAGACTCTTTGTCGTCATATTTCTCTACGGTCGAGTAAGCACCTGCATAACAAGCGGATTGTAGACTCGGTACCTATCACCGCCACGGCCTCGGGCTCATTAAATCCAGTTAAGTAGAAGAAATCTGGGTTCTGATGAAATTCATAAAATACAGATCCTGATCGGTACTTGAGGTCAGTACCAGCAATCACTGCAACGGAATTGCGCTCAAGCAAATCCGCGAGCTTCCATCGCCGCTGGGCATATTCGAGGGCCGTGATACCTGGTGTAACTGCAAGTTTTAGTACCACTCATCCCAAGGTGATCTACAGGAACATACTCTCTCCAGGCTTGAGCAAATGCGGATGGGTCTCATGTACCGGCTGTCCAAATTGTAGCTCCGAGGCCGATACGGTTGAAACGTCGTATCTTGGATGCAAAGATTGAAAATTCCTTCGCCATGGCCTCGACACAGCTGGTCTCGACAGCAAAGCGCGTTCAGCACGCAACAGCCATCGCATACCTCGTCTTCACGATCCCTGATGGAACAGAAGGATAAAATAACCAGAGATGGAAAAGCGGAAACGAAATCACGTTTTAATATGTCGGTGCAGGATTTCTTGGGAATTGTATCGATTGGCGCAGCTTTAGGCTTTAATCCCGGCAAAGCTAGACCTGCCTGATCTGCGGCTGCTCACCGTAACTGTGCAGTTTTAACTTTGCCTCCCACATTGTTACACATGTCGAGTCACCATTTGATCAGCAAGCCTCGAGGCTATATTCGACTACCTTCGTGCTATCGAATTCCACTCCTATATCCGAAAAGATAGCCCACCGTGTCTCCTCTGCGATCATTCGTCAGGATGGTCTCTACGGCCACCAACACCCTTCCGAATATCCCTCAAGCAGATCTCAACTCCTTCCACGACGCTCTGAAATCTTCAAAGCGGATACTGGCCTTGTGTGGAGCGGGTCTGTCTGCGGCTTCAGGCCTGCCAACGTTCCGCGGCGCAGGCGGTCTCTGGCGAACCCACGATGCAACCCAGCTCGCCACTCCCGAAGCCTTCAGCGTGGACCCGGCGCTGGTGTGGCAGTTCTACAGCTACAGACGGCACATGGCTCTGAAAGCTTCTCCAAACGCCGCACATTACGCTCTCGCGGCACTGGCGAGGAATCAAGAGAAGGACTTCCGCACCCTCACCCAGAACGTGGACGGCTTGAGCCAGCGGTCTGGCCATCCGCGGGAGAAGCTGCATCTGCTTCACGGGACTCTTTTTGACTTGCGGTGTAACCAGTACTTCTGCAAGTACAAGGAGCAGGACAATTTCACGGACCCCATTGTTCCCGCGCTGGCGATTCCGACGGAGGAGGACATCACGAGCAACGAAGCGAGGCAGAAAATTGAGAAGCAGCAGAATGGTGGACCGCGGGAGCTGGATATCTCGGATGAAAATGTCGAGCTGCCGGAGTTGGACTACAGAGATCTGCCACATTGTCCAGAGTGCAAGAAAGGACTGCTGAGACCCGGCGTTGTGTGGTTCGGTGAGATGCTACCGCAACAAGTCATCAATGCTGTGGACGATTTCATCACCGAATCAAGCAAAATCGACATTATCATGGTCATTGGTACTTCCGCCAAAGTCTATCCTGCTGCAGGATATGTGGATCGAGCAAGGGCGAAAGGCGCCAGAGTTGCAGTAATCAATATCGATCCAAACGACACTCCTGGAAGCGGTATGATGGCTGGAGACTGGTTCTTCGTTGGAGATGCGGCAAAGATTGTACCAGAGCTGTTGAAGCCTGTTGTTGGCGATATACGAGAAGCGAACGATGCCAACCAAAGACTCTGATAGCAGAGCTAGAATCATACGGAGCGGGTGTTTAAGGCGAAAAGTGGACCATCCATGTAAATCCAAGCTTAATCTAGGATAGGGACTAGAGTCTTCAGCAAAAGCTTGTCTCAAACGTGCCATATGCACGAGTTTAATATATCGCACGTGGGTCGATGCGGCGTGATCCATGATAATGTCGAATTGATACTTCTGCGTGACGCTCTCCTAGATGCAACCCTCTCACTCGGCCGAAACATTGTTCTTGTATGCGATGGTGTCGAATGAAGCAGGATTGTTCACTCCCAACACTTTCATACGATACGGACAAGTTTGTAGCTTTGGTAGGCATTGCAAGGTGGGGTCATCGTATTGTCGAATGTTAGATGATTGGGTCAATGATGGATCGTGAAGGCAGCAAGCTAGGCAGCAAGCCCCCCAAGAGAGATTGCAATACTCCAATTGTGTAGTTTGGCGAGGTATAAGAAGGAGAGATCAATTCAGTTCTTTACCCCGTCTAAGGATCAATTGGTCATTCCAAGTTCAAGTTAGAATCAAACCAATACTCTACTGTTGCGAATTGTTCTGCTAAACCAAATTTGTATTGCAATCAACCCATCAATCCGACCACAATGCCGAAGTTCATCGTTCTCGTCCATGCCTCCAAGGAGAGTGAAGCTGGCCAGGTTAGTTGAAGCGTCCCAAATCTATTCCTCAATGTACTAGTCATCTAAATATCTTCTATTAGATGCCCACTACCGAAGAATTTGCGGCAATGCGTGCCTTCAATCAGCCGTTCCAGGATTCGGGTGTAATACTCGATGCCGACGGCCTCCTGGCATCATCTAAGGGTGCTCGTATCAGTTTCAGCGAGAGTTCTGAGCCCACTGTTAAACATGGGCCATTCGAGCTTGAGAACTTGGTTGCCGGCTACTGGAAGCTCCAGCTTGACTCCATCGAACAGGTGATTGAGTGGGCGAAGAAGATTCCATTTAAGAAAGGTAGTGTTGAGATTCGCCAGGTGCCAAGCAGAGAGGACTATGGCCAGCTGATTACGGAGGAGTTGAAGTAGTAAGAAGATAATAAAATAAAAAGATGTAGTGGTGGTGGTTATTGTAAATTCGAGACCTAATCTACACCCAAAAACCTTGACCGAGTCAAGGGTGGTGACGATTTCCCGTCAACGATATTGTGTACACGGAGGTGTTCGAGCTCGCTGTGGAAGTCTGCATGGAGGATGTTTACCTTTCAGGCCGCAGGCAGATATAATCGCTTCAATGACGGCTCATTAGAGGAAGCTCGCCCAGTTCTATTAGGGGAGCCGGAGGTTTGCACGAGTGGGAACATCTGTACATAATACAACAAAGCGTGAATGCAGGCTTGTTTGACGGAATATTATTCTCAGCTAGGCCGCAATAATATATAATTAGTGTGTAATACTCTCCCTCAAGGGCGTGTGGTCTAGTGGTATGATTTTCCCTTTGCAAAGCAACCTGGGAAAGGTCCCCGTTTCAATCACGGGCACGTCCAGTTTATCTTTTTTTGCATGCGATTCTTTTCAGTCTTGGCGTTGAGCTTGCTCGTCTACATACAATTGAAACAGTGAAAACACCGATTATGAAAAACAAAACAGGCTCCTGGATTCAGAATTGACGCGGCAGTTATTAAACTTCGTTGTTGCGCTTTTAATCGACCAGCCAGAATCGTGGAGACAGCCACTCAGCCTGGATATCCAACCTTTCAGTTTCGCCCTCTCCCAGCGTCATGTCATATTGTGCGGCAGAATGGAATGAAACAGCCCCAATGAACCTAGACTTGGTAGCATTACTGTCTCCACCCTGCTCTTCCAGTGGTCTCGTCTCCGAGAGCATTTCTATGACGATGCCATTGGACATCTTATCCGTGGGATTAAATTCATGTAAGAGTATCGCGATCTTTCTTCGCTCGCCTAAGAGCCGCGCAAGTTGCAGCATGGGCTCCGAATCTCGTTTCTCCCAGGTCTGCTCCTTGTCTGCGAAACTTGAAGCCAAGGTTCTACCTAGCAGCTCGAATACAAATGCATCATCGGCCATGGCGATTTTCTCCAGGCGTACTGCTGGATTGAATGTTATCAGACCGCGCCCTTGGCTGTCAAGCTTGGACATGAGCCTAACTGTCCTATCTCCACTCTTGAGGTCGTCCAAGCTCATCGGCACTAGATCTGATATCGGACCACATGGCAGTGAGCCTTTGGAACGAAGTAGCGACATTGGTGCCCATCGGAAGCCTTCGCATGAGATCCGAGGCCCCATAGTGAAGATCATGTTTGCCGGTACTTTAGGCATAGCTTTGATCAGTGCTGTCATTCGTTGCTCAGGCGGTACTTTCAGTACAGAAAGAGTGTCAATGCCAAGAGAAGCGGCGATGATGACCGCTTCATCGTCTGGTCGACTTGAGCTGCGATCTCGAATGGCATACAGCATCTTTTGCGCATCATTATCCCCCTCCTCGCGCAATCTATCCAGAATTGCATAAAAATCGGCAGCGTCAAAACTTTCTGCTGGTGAAGAGTCGTAATGTGGTCTACCAAGGCTGAATACAATTGATCGAGTCATGTAGTCAGCTAGATTACTCGTCAATGCCGCTTCATCGTCTGACTTTCCCCTCTGCTCTTTGATTGCTCTGTCGACATCGACGAGCCCGTCTTTACTCATCAAGAATACTTTTCGAGCATGGCAGCCTTCTTGATATGTCCATAAGCGCGAACACCAGGCTGACATGTATAATCGCATCCCAATTTCTGTTATTCCCGGGTCGTCAGACATCTTCAAGAAGTCTGGGTCAAGTGCCAACACACAAAACGCGCCTTTATAGATTTCTCGCATTCGTACGATTTGGCTTTCGCGGAGGCTTTGAAATTCATGACTGACCGGAATGCAAAGGGTATCGATCCAAACACAAAGCTCTCCACAGTGCTCTCTTTCATCTAGTTTTAGTAGGCGATCTAATATGCGGTCCAATTGGCAGGTTGTAATTGAGTTCGACTTCGCACAGCCCAAGCCATCCGCCCAAACGTGGGATAATGCAATATATTTGCAGCCGCCGCTCAGCTTATACGTCTTGAATGTGAGAGCTCCGTCAGGTGTCTTCTTGATTTGGAGGATTGGAATATCTCCCTCTTCAATAACTCTCACCATCTGGTCTTCTGGCGCGTGTAATATCGGACAACTACAGTTGGTTTCAGTGTGCTTCGGCTCATCATCCTCGGACATTGCGTTAGACAGACATTCAGTCTCAGTACAGCAGCTGTGATCCTGGTTCGTTCGTCTTGTCCCTAAGGAGTAGCCCAAAGCCCATTCATCGATGTCGCTCACTTCATAGAGTCGCCAGAGGGTGTAAGGACACCAGCCATCAGACTTCATTCGAACCTTCAGCCACGGCAAATAGCTTCGCAAAGACAGAGGAGAGCCTGGAGAAAATGGAAATCCAAGCACTCGGCTGCCTGCCCAACAAAGAGCTTGATGCAATACTACGCAAGCGAAATGCCACCTGCCGAGCTTGTCATCCTCCTCATCAGTCCTCGTTCCAGTCGTAGAAAAGAAGGTAGAGTCCGACCTCGCCATGGATGCTGCTAAGTTGTGCAGCCCGATGGCATATTGCTGAAGCATGGCATAGATTCCGTTCCGCATTGAATTCTTGGTATCTTCGTCCAGCTGGTGGACTTGGTCCCGCCAAGCATTCAAATGCTTTTCAAGGCTTGATGTGGTCAAAATGACCTCCTCGGAGCCGCCATCTCTAACAAAATCTTGTGCAACTGCATCGAGATCCAAAACGAGTGCCAAGAGACTGGTCCATAGCTCGGACTGTAGGAGATGACATAACTTCCGAGACTGCGTCTTGACGATAAAATCGAGCGAGATTGAAGAGTCCGATGTGATCAAGGCTTCGATCATGGTCTCATGATCGTTTGGAAGGAGATCTTCTGGAGGAGTGACGAAAGATACTTCAATCGGAGCAACAACTCCTGGCGGTAATAGATGTTCCATTCTTGAGACAGATCCTGTTGCTGCCGATGATCAAATTTCCGCTCTGTAAAGATCGCTTGGAAGCTGTTGACGTCCAAGATTTGCCTCAGAGCGAAGGCTGCAGAATATCTAATCAACGTAGGCCTGAGGGCTGATGCGGCGTAGCTGATGCACAGCCCGATTGATGAACCTGGTGAAACGCGCCGCAATGAATTCTACGAGCATCTTGATCTTTAAAGTTACTTCTAGGACGAAGGATTTTTACTTCGGTCTATAAAGTACGATTCGCCGAGGAGACGGTCGTTCGATTTTGAGATCGATATCGTACAGAGTAGCCCGAGGAAATTCCGCTGCATAACCTATACGATTTCGACTGCAGCAAGCAGCCATGCAAGAATGATCTTAGCTTGCAACGGCTGTGTATAATTGATGCTGTGGGCATGACACATTTGAATGTTAGAGAAAAATGGCACAATAAATGCAATCGCCAAAACTGGGTATCATTCGCCTTCATCTTGGACTACAGAGTACAATCGCCGCGGCCGAACGATGATTCGCGAAAAGTGCTTCAACATGCCTCCACTCGCATCCCAAATGCGCGATTTCCATGTACCAACAAGCCATCAATGCTGCATCCGCCGCTCGTAGAACAAAATATACGCCTGGTCATTCTGCAGACGATCCGGGCCGGGCAAAATGTCAGGATCAAAGTCCGTGTAGCGCTCATCGTCAAACCGCCTCCACGTGTTGCGGCCGGGGTCCTTCACATTCGCGATGTAGTGGCCGCGGCTGACGCTGGCGCCGATGTGGCGGATAACACCGTACGCGTCGTACTTGAAGGGCGGCAGCATGCTGTCGTCGAGGGCGCGGTCGCGGATGGTCGGGTCGCCGGTGGCGCGCACCGTCGTCTCCGTGTCGTCCGGCGTCGGCGGCGCCTGCATGTGCTGGCTGATATCGAGGCCGTGGAGCGGGAACTCGATGGGCGTGCGGATCTTGCGTGCGTCGCGGCCCACCGCTTCGAAGCGCTTGAAGTGCACCACTAGGTGTTTGGGTGCTCGTGTGATGAAGATTTGTTTCGTTGCGTCGCGCTCTTTCTTGCATGTCGGACACTTCCATCCTTTTAGCATCTTCTCTTCCTGACAGTATGACTCCAGGCAGCTATAGATATGGCCCTGGCCCGACCGCGGTACTTCGATTGAAAGACTGTAAAACGTTTCGTATGTCGTACTTGTTGTGCCGCATGCCATACACTTCAATCTGCTGGCGTGCTGTCCCGCAAATAAGTTAGAGATAGGACTTAGGTCTCTTTTGCTCCAGCGAGCCCACTCTATCAGTGATGCGTATGCAGGGTGCATCCGCTCTCTCCTCGCTTCTTCTTCTGGAGATAGAACATGAGGAGGAGCATTGCGCCACGCGACGTTCATATCCTCGTGCAGGAAATCGATCACGAAGTCATAGAACTCCTTAGCGTCCTGCTGCTCATCTTTACCCCATGTCTCGTTTAGACGTGCGCAGAAGTTTCGGAAAGTTGTGGGTCGACATGCGGCAACGTCACCCTTCCACAGATTCTGCACGAGATTCGCATAGTGTTTCGGTAGTAGCCCTTTCGAGCCCTTCCAATTGTCAAGTTGTGTCCATCGGAGGTATGACTCATCGCGGATAAGGCTGGTCAAAGGAAGAGTTGCGTTGAGGCACTGGATCGTCGCATTCATATAGCATGTTACGCCGAAGTTTATTAGCCCGGTTCTCGAGAGGCGGATGTTTTGTGGCATATCTTTTGGATGGACATATGGGCGCAGTTGTGAAACGCGTTGATTCGCCGAGTAAGGAACTACGGCGCGTTCATGAGCACCACTGTAGCTTACACGTGGTGCAGCAGGTGGCGGCCTTGAGGGTATGGACGGCATAACCGACGGAGCACCAGGTGCTGGATACGATGGTAAGGGAGGTGTTGGTCTTGGCACTGGAGGTGCTGCATATGCAGAAACCGGTAGAGCTTGAACCATAGATTCCGGTTCCAATTCAACAGCAGGATACCGACGCAAGAAGTCTTCCTGAGTGCGATAGAACGGAGTGATAGGCTCATCCTCCTCTTCTAGCGCTTCTTCCTCTGATGGCGTCATCAGCGCGAGTGGTATACTCTCGGCTCGTGCTTGCTCTTCCCATTTTCTCGCTTCTTCAGCACCGATCGGATTGAAGGTTCCTCGTCTCTTCCTCTGGACCGTCAATTCTGGTATCTGAGAAGGAATTGGAACAGGCTTTCGATTCGGTCGCGTAGCCTTTGCGGCTTTGGTGGCTGATGTATCAGATGTCTTCAACGCCTGCCGACCGAGAAGATCCTCCCATGCATCAATTCCTCCTTCGAGCAGCAATGGTGGCCTTTGCAATGGTCGCTCATAATTGAAGTCAACGACCGCGTCATAGAAAATCTTTAGTGGCATTTGGCTCTCCGAAACTTCGGTCCATGAAAGGAATGCAGTCGTTTTGGTTGATTGATCATAGTAAACAATCATTTGGAACCGATTCCTTCGATCAAATAGCGCTTGTTCTATGTCGGGCGATAGAATGAGCGCATTTTGTATATCTCCTGCAGACATTCTTGGGCGAATCGTCACAGGTTCCAAACACATGATCGTCTGGTGGTCAATGTGTCCATCGTCAAATTGTCGACGATCTCGAATATCTACCAGCAGAACGTCGTAAAGCCTCACATAGTCGAACAGCATTTGCGCGTTGATAGACCGGCCCTCTCGAGGGAGTCCTACCGAACCTCTTCGGCGTGACGACGTGTCATCTGCATCTCCGTTTGGTCGTGGGAAGTATGAGCTGTCATCAGCACCAGGAGCTCGCGAAGACACACTCGAAGCTAGCGAACTTTTGCGCACACTAGTACCAACCGTGCTTCGAGCTGTGCTACGCGGAGGATTGACGCCACTTGGCGTTTGCATGTTCCGAGCAGGGCTGTAAGTTGGACTAGGCGGCTTCGGCATCATCACAGCAAACGAAGTGTCCAGTGGGAGCTTCGGTGGCAAAATAGGTTCACCATTCAGAGGTGGCATATCTCTTGGACCTAGTGGACGTGGAGGATTCGGCATCGTAGAAGATCTGGAAGGGTTCGGCATGAACTCGGTTGGAGAGGGTATTCTGAGTATTGTGTCTCCGGAGATGGAGTTTGCGAGTTCATTTCTTGGTTGACTGGTAGGACTGCTTGTTGATTGCCCACTGGCCCTCAACCTAGCAAAGCGCTCAGTCAATTCTTCTACATCGGTGCTATTGGCGATTAAGTTTCCATGAGGAATGGCGTGTCCGTGGAGTGCCTCTGGTTTTGGTCGTATAGGTGGTTTCGGTCGTAACGAAGCCGGATGATCGATAGGGGTTGACCGTCCAGGAGAGTAGCCGTCTGAATTTGGTTTACTACTCGGTGGAGAATTCCATGACGAAGAGGGAGTCTGTGATCTCTGATTCTGAACCGATGGGTCGTATGTGGTGTAGCCGTCTGATGTGGACGGCCGTGACGAAGCGGGTTCTGATGACGTCGACTGTATGGATCGCCGTTTGTCTTCATTAAGGATTATATTTTTGATGCTATTATACTGTTGTGCATTCGCTTGGAGTTTTTTTGTGAGTTCTTTCCATTGATTGAGTAGCTGGCTTTTGGTTTGTATCTCTGGCCAGTCTTTGTGGCGAGGAATGAGATTTATAGCAATGTCAGTGGCAACGAGGTATTCGATGTATGCATTATCTCGGCGTCTTTGGTCGAGGTAGATGTCGGCAAATTTGGCACTTTGAGTAGCACTATCAAGAAGACGTTTGGCCTACATAATTGATTAGATTGTTGTCTACGATGCAAAGCCAATACGTTAGCCTACGGAGTCTCAACATACAGTCATGGGTCCAAGCTGCGATATGCGCTTCTGGGCTTCGCTGGTCAACTCATGAATCTGTGTTCCACCTGCCCGAGGTGCATCAGGGCCATTAGATGGAGTATAACTTCCATCATGTGCCTGTGTAAAGCGCTGGTTGTCGTAGTCGTAGCCGTTCGGGGCGCCAGGAGCGAAGGATGACGGCGGGGGAGGAGGCATTGACGGAGCGGCGGACATGATTTGAGTAGCTATGTGGAAATGGGAGACAGCATCTCTATTAGACTCAGCAGGAGGCTCGGAGTCTCCAGCCGCACTGCTTTCAGTCGGGAGGTGGATGTTTAGCACTGCGGTGGGAGGCAAAGCGGCCGACGTTCAACGTAGTTACGAATCTAGCGGAAGCAAAGAGTAAAAGGAGGCGACGCTTAGGAGTTAGTATCGTCAGAACGGCTGAGGAAGGGCTAGGAGAGTTTTGGCAGGGTACATGTGTCAGATATCAAGAGGCACGTTGGTGAAATGGCCGGTGTGGAAGATCTGTAACCAGATGTTTGCGTGGGTGGCACGCTGATGAGGGTGGAAAGGACTAAAGTGCAGACAGGAATTTTGCCACTATTGTGGCTCTAACGTTTAACGGAGCTGTTGGCATTTTAGATAGGTCCTACGTGTGTATTCTGCCGCGGTCTGCCCTTGCCTTGTTCAACGCCACTTGGATCGGGTGCTGAGCGCGCACCATCTCCTTCAGACCCCATCCAAAGTATCTGGAGCTCGCTGTCAACATCTAAACATCTTGATTTCGAGCCGACAGCTCCACTAGCCTTTCAGAATCTTCCACTGAGCCGTACTTCCACCGTCTTTCTTTTGTATTGCTTCTCCGCTGCACAATCCACTCCTCCTAGGCCAGTCGTGCTGCTCATCAGCGCCTACAACATGGCCGGTTGGTTTTCGTCGTCGAATACGGCGCTCGATGAGCAGGTCGAGCGAGCAACATCCTCAAGCTTAGAAGACATTGCTCTCAACCTGGAGATATCCGACACCATCCGATCCAAGACTGTGCAACCCAAAGAAGCCATGCGGTCGCTGAAGAAGCGCATAGGCAACAAGAACCCAAACATTCAGCTTGCGGCCCTGAACCTAACAGATACTTGTGTCAAGAATGGTGGCTCGCATTTCATGAAAGAAATTGCCTCTCGAGAGTTTATGGACAATCTTACGTCGCTGCTCAAGGCTTATGGTGCCGCCACAAATGAAGACGTCAAGAGCAAGATTCTCGAACTCATCCAATCTTGGGCTACTGCCGCCGAAGGCCGACCAGATTTGGTATACGTGGGAGAAGTATACAAGACCTTGCAAAGAGAAGGCTATGACTTCCCACCTAAGGTTGATGTGGCTAGCAGCATGTTCGACACAAGCGCGGTATGTAATAACATCATTTCTAAATGTATTGGACTGATATCTAACCATGAACAGCCTCCGGAATGGGTCGACTCCGATGTTTGCATGCGCTGCCGAACTGCCTTTACTTTTACGAATCGTAAGCACCACTGTCGAAACTGTGGTGGCGTCTTCGATGGCCAGTGTTCGAGCAAATCACTTCCATTACCACACCTTGGCATCAATCAACCCGTGCGAGTAGATGACGGTTGCTATCAAAAGCTTACCGACAAGAACAAGGGAACTCCAGTACCAAAAGGATTTGATGCCGCGAAGCCCGCGAGGACTCTATACCAGGGATTCAACAACATGCAACCTCGAAATGCTCGAGTTGTTGATGACACGTTTGACGCAGACCTGAAAAGAGCATTGGAACTGAGTTTGGCAGAGAGCAAAGCTCCAGCTGGGCAAGGCTATGTACCTCAGTCACAAGCAAAGACACAGCCAACAACAAATGGCTCCTCGAACACTTCGAAACCTCTGCCACAACCTCATGAAGAAGAAGATGATCCGGACTTGAAAGCGGCTATTGAAGCGTCCCTCCGAGACATGGAAGAGCAGAAAAAGAAACATGCAGCCCAGTTGAAGCAACAAGTAACATCAAATGGCGTCCCAGCGGTTGTACTACCAAAATCTGATTACGAGCTCACACCTGGCGAAGCTGGGGATATCAACCTGTTCTCGACACTAGTGGAGCGGCTGCAGCATCAACCACCTGGTACCATTCTTCGTGAGCCGCAGATCCAGGAGCTCTATGAGAGCATTGGCAAACTTCGACCAAAACTTGCGCGAACATACGGCGAGACCATGAGCAAACATGATGCGCTACTCGATTTGCATTCGAAACTTGCTTCGGTTGTCCGCTACTATGACCGTATGCTGGAGGATCGTCTCTCCAAGACATATAGTTCGCATATACCTGGGTATGGTTTACCACCTAGCATGGCTCAAGCACCAGGTCCATACCCAAATCTCCCACCAGGAGGTGAGCGTTCATCTGTAGCCGAAAGCTACTATACTAGTGCAGGATCAACATCAGATCCGTACCGCCGTACCCAGTCAACCTATGATGCATATCCTCAACAGTCACAGCAATCGTTTGCACCGGCTCAAGATAGGAGAGGGTCTCTGGCTCCTAGTCAGCCACCCGTAGACAATATCTATCCGCAGATCCAACAACAATCGCAGCAGCCGCAGCCGCAGCCGCAGCCGCAACAGCAACAACAACAACCTTCGAGCGCTCAATTTCAAGCAGTACCTACACCGTCATCTCCGAACTTCCAGCGCCGTGTCAATTCCCTACCATATCCACAACAACCAACTCAGCAACAATCGTTTGTTCCATCACAACCACCGTCCGCAGCCATTACATCAGAGCCGGCCGCAGCCTTCTACTTCGCAGATCAACAGCCCTCTCAAGCTACTCAGGCTACTTCACAACCTCAGCAGGCACAACCTACCGCTCCAGTATCTTCGTCTCCCGAGACGTACGCTCAACATGCGCCGCAACAAACACAACAGTCATCCAACGCGCCATATCAGCAACAGCAACCAGCACAACGACAGCAAATTGTCATGTCTCCATCTGCGGCGCCGCAAATCGCGCCTCCTTATCCAACCCAAGTCCCTCCAGCAATCGTGCAAGAGCCTAGAGCCCTGCCGAAATACTACCAGCACTTGCAAGCTACAGGTCAGGCGCCACCAGCAGCGCAATCGATGCCACCACCGTACCCTCAAAATCCCGGTGTTGTGACGGGAGGTTATGGAGCGGAGAGCTTCCCGGCGCCACCGCAGACCTTACCCGTGCAGAAAGAGGAAGCGCTCATTGAACTGTAAGCATGCTTGGAGGAAAGGCGACTCGGAGCTGCATTTCAGGAGTTGTGGGCGTGGTTCGAAGGAACCTTTTACACCAAACTGTTGTGGTGTCAGAGTAGCTTAAACTTCGGGTTAGGTATGCCCATAATGGTAAAAGGTGTCTCGAGTAGCTACACTTTGCAAACTTGCCATCCGCCACTTGAGTAGAGCCTATGTGACTGATTACTCAGAGCCTGAACTGGTTAGGCTGATCGCAGGATGCTAAAGAGTATGTGTCACCCCACCGCGACACTAGATACACCCCTACCACAAGCTTTCGACCGCACATGTTCATCGACGGACGCTTTCTCTAGACTCTCAATGGTCATTACTGTCTAGCATTCCACTTGAGGTCTTAGTTAACTCGTAACCTACAACCAATTGTCATGTCCAAGATGAAATCCTTGCAGCACATCTCGGCGAGCCAGACATCGGTTAGACGTTCAACGACTATCGGAAAGAACAGCCGTTCACGGCATCTATTCTTCATGTCATTTTCGTTCGTCAGATTTTATCTTGAGTGGGGAAGATAGTTTCCCGAAAGAGCTGCTTGTATACATACGACTGACACGCGATTCTATGCGTTTGGCTTGATTCGTCAATGGCTCTGTCGCGGGAAAAGCGCGTATGCTGCAAGACCGGCATGTATTGATGTCATTGCCGTAATCGGGATTTCAGAACCGTTACTTTTCTATGGGTTCTGGAAACACTTAAGAGCTTGTTTTGAACAGATTGGTGAAGCTAAGCCCTGCATTGCCCCGTGAACGCGTTCTTCCATCCATCTCATATCGTCAGAATAGCTTCTTGATTTCATTATTGTCTAAAAATGGCACCATCTGCAATTACCGAAGAAGTTCCTATTATTGAGAGTAAGAATCTGAAAGGAAATTTGATCAGAAAGCCTCTACAATTGAGTGGATCGCTGGAGCCATATTAGCATTTCGACATAACTCCAGTGATCGGAAGAGAATTCCCCTAGGCTAACCTCGTGGAATGGCTTAAAGCTCCCAATTCGGACGAGCTCATCCAGGACCTCGCCATTACAAGTACATTTGAGCTCTGATCGGCGGTCATGCTCCCAGACACTGACAAGCATCGTAGTCTCACAGTGCGGCGTCGTCTTCTTCCGCGCACAAGACGAGCTGACCAACGACCTGCAAAAGGAGCTAGCGCAGCGGCTCGACTCGCTGTCGGGCAAGCCAGCAACATCGAAGCTGCACATCCACCCGATCAGCAACTCGGGGCGCGAGCACGGCGACAAAGACGACGAGATCAGCGTGATCAGCTCGGAGCAGGCGAAGAAGCTGTACAAGCACGGCGCGTCACTGAATAGCAGCAGCTGCAAGTAGAGCAGCAAGGAGACCTGGCACAGCGACATCACCTTCGAGCCCGTCCCCAGCGACTACGCCCTGCTGCGCCTGACCACGCTCCCCAAGACCGGCGGCGGTACGTGAACGCCCGCGCCGCGCCGCGCAGTGCAGCGCCCCCTCGCGCTCCCGCTAACGCCCCGCAGACACCCTCTGGGCCTCCGGCTACGAGCTGTACGAGCGGATCTCGCCGCCGCTGCAGCAGTTCCTCTCAACACTCACGGCAACGTACGCGCAGCCGCGCTTCAACCAAGCGGCGGCCGACAACGACTTTGCGCTGTACAGCGGCGTGCGCGGCGCGCCCGAGAACGTCGGCGAGGAGCTGCGCGCGACGCACCCCGTGATCCGCACGAACCCGGTCACGGGCTGGCGCAGCGTGTTCGCGGTGGCCCACCACGTGCAGCGCATCGACGCGCTGACCGACGCGGAGAGCAAGGGCTTTCTGGATTGGTTTGTGCGGCTGATTGTCGACAACCATGACCTGCAGGTGAGGCATCGGTGGGTCAACCGCAACGACCTGGGTGAGTTTGGCCGGAGCGAGATGTGTGCGGGTGTGTGGACTGACGGAGACCAGCGATCTGGGATAATCGGAGCGTGTATCATGCTGCTACGCCGGATTATGAGGGTCTGGGGCTCGGATCGAGGACCGGTCAGCGGGCGGTAGTTTGGGCGAGAAGCCCTACTTCGATTCTAACAGCTCGTCGAGGCGCGAGGCTCTGGGACTGCCGTTGGAGCCGTAATCGCAGGCGCGTTTTGCGCCGTTGGCGTGGGCGCCGTAACGGCACGGTGAATGTGAAGAACGTCAGGACAGATGCATAACTGAATATCGGGGACTTGAAGGTAGACTCGATCATGTCGATTTTAGCTAAGATGCCACGCTTACGCGGCTCTACAATTTGAACAGTAATAGGAAATTTATGTACACAGTTCTCCTGTCAATGTCCAACTCCCTCAATTCACATATGTGAACTCTTCTACACGGGTTTCAAAAGCGACCGAAGCGGATGCACTCCCTTTTTTCCCCACGCGCGTCCAAATGATCGCGTTATGCAACGATGGTTAGTTCGCCATAATAACGCCCATCACAACGGATATGAAATATACACAGGTCAAAGCAGATAATTGAGTAACGCCGATCCGCTTCCCATACGGGCGGAGCATGCTATGCTGATTCAATACCAGTCCTCAGATGGACAAAGGATACAAGCTGAAGGTGAGCGTAGGAGCTAAGTGCCAAGATGCGGCGGTGGTGCCACATAGCTCGAGAAGCGCGGGAGTTGGAAAGGTAAGTCGAGAAACGCGCTATATCAGTCCTGATGGACACTTCAGTGGAAGAAGAATGTACGCGTCGCACACTTCCTTGTTACGGTGCTGGAAGAAAAGAGATGCAATGCTGATTTCAGACGAACTCCGGCCAGATGTTGTACGGCATCACTGTCGGACCTTCCCATCGCTCGCCATACGGATTCGTTCTCTTTCCAGCGAAGAAGCCGTCGTGGGCGTGTTCGATGACAGCCATCCAAGAAGATGGCTCTGGGTGCTTCAGCCATTGGTTGTGCACGTGATAAGACCACGATCCGCGGAAAAAGTTCTGCAGCGTACGGTTGTTGGGTGGGTACTTGTCTTCGTCGCGGTCGTAGTCGAGGATCACACCAGCTTTCCGGAGTTCATCTTCTTCATCCGTGGATGGTTGAAAGGAGTCGTTAGGTTCAACTGGCGGCGGCGCGTTATGAGGATTATTGTTAGGTTCGACGGGTGGCGGCGCGGTATGAGAATTGTCATTATTTTCGACAGGTGGCAGCGCATTATGAGGATTGTCGTCAGTGTTGCGGTTGCGAATGTGACGTCGCACGCGCTCGAGTTGCAGCTCTTCGATGAAATCGTTCTCGGCAAGTGGGTCACGCAGCTCAATTTGCGCGTTTGAAATCACGGCTTTACCCTCAGGTAGCTGTGGTCCTTCGTAAGATTCCCACTCGTCCCGGATTGCGTCCTCTTTACCCTTAAACACCACTCCATAGTCTCGCAAACAAGGTACTGTGCATCGACCTTCACGATCCCAGTTGAACTCGGTCCAAATTGGGTCGAACGCTGCTGTCTCAAGCATAAGTAGTTCTCTGTCTCGACCGTCTTTCCAAGCCATTCGACCCAAAACGCGTGGGTGGAAATTCAGACCCATCCTGACACCCCCTCGAAGAAGATACGAGGAAAGACTAGAGTTGGCTGAGAGTGAAAGAACAGCCGTGTTATAATCACCAGGATGTTGGTGGGCCGCCCATCGCTCTGCGAAGTTGTGGACCTTTGGCAGCAGCAATGGTCGCATGTCACGAAGAAGTAGAATGTCCATATCGAGGTATACACCACCGTATAAGTGAAGAACAACGAATCGAACCGCATCCGACACGGCTTGCGGAAGGAATGTCATCTGCTTAGGTGTCAAGATGAGCCATTGCTGACCCTCCGCATCTTCGATTAAACCGTCAGCAATAGAAACTTCGCCTTTCGAATTCGGTGTACCGGGAGTGCTGTAGTAGCCGTTGCCATCGGTATTATCCTCTTGCTTTGGTAGAGGAATGCGTGATGGAAATTGCCAAGGTTTCAAAACGATGTCGCCACGTTCAACCAAAGGTAGAAAGCGAGCGAATAGAGGGTCCTTCGAGAGCATTCGTTGTATAGCATCCGGATGTCGGTCAATATCGAGCCAGATATAAAGTCGTGAGCATGCAAGGTTTTGGGTGTACAAGTAAGACTTGACAAATATCTCCAGTCTCCAGGTCGCGTAGCCAGTCCAGTAGGTATGGAATGGAATGATCGGACCAGGACAAGTACCTCTCGATGTTTTTGATGGAGAGACAGCTCGACTAGGATCAACATAATGCGTCAAGGTGTTTCCTTGGTCATCGGCATCAAGATATTCTGCATGCCTTGGATTCTGTCGGCTGGCTCTGTCCTCCTCTTTTGGTAAGCTGAAGTATTTACTCTCTCCGTGTTCAAGGAATTGCAAGCACTCAAAGACATTCCTCATTTTTTCAATGCCGGTATAAGTACCTCTACACTCTTCGACAAGGAGTTCCAAGTCAGCTACAGTATCGACATGCGGTCTCTTTCCCAAGTACGCATCGTCGCCAACGACGGCACTTTTAGGACGATTAAAAACATTGGCGTGAGGATTGATGGTGACACTGGTGCTTGAGGCAGCGAATTTGACCTTTACGCCAGAAGAAGTTTTCTTGATGATGTCTGTAGGACCTGACTTGTCGAGGAAGGCGGGAATGCCCAACTTCCCTTTGACGTGGTGTGGACTTCTCGCAATCTCAACGACGAAGAAAAGTAGCACATAGAAGAGAGCGGCAATAAAAAGGTTTCGGAGTAAGATAAGCAAAGCCGAAAGTCTGCTGCCGCATCTTCTGTGGTCGGAAGGCATGGTGCACGGAGGCAGACGCGGCAGCTCGAGCCGCTATCGAAAGGAATTGAGGGGCGCCAGCTCGTCAGAGGAGTGGAATAAATGTACTGAGAAGTGAAAATGGACGCTGGACGACGTTGAAGCACCGAAATCGAAGGTGTAGTCAGTTGTAGGAGTTTGGCGCAGATCTGAGGTTGGGCGTCGTAACACCCTTTTGGGTCGCACGCGACTAGGAGGCGGAGCTATTCAAGGGGACCGTCAAAGAGCAAAAAGAATGACGGACGGCAGCCAAGAGAAAAACGACTGAGCAGTAGGGTGTGGGATGGCGGCAGATATGGCCAGATAAAGTGCGATTTTGAACAAAGGTGAGATTGTACAGCCGAATTGCCACGATGGGCACGAAAACGAGGAGAAAAGGGTGGAAGGAGAGGTAGACAGGCGACAGTGGCAAGGGTGAGAGGCAACGTTACGCTTCCAATGAGTTGAATTTGCGAGAGTTGCGAGAAAAAAGAGTAGGCAGGTCGTAAATTAGCGGGACAAGGGGGGGGATGCCAAATGTGCCATGGAAGCTTGTTGCAGCGCCCGCCGATAAATTGGTGCTGCTAATTAACAACCATCAGCTCCTTTCACTGGGGCGCTGCGCCTGGAAGGAATGGCGAGTGCAGAAAATCACTCAGAAATGCAAATCTAGCACCATCGAACGACCAAACGCTTCGACGGTTGGCCTCATCCAGCCTGACCTTTCGATTCAGCCATGTTTTCAGCCACGCAGACCGCTTGACTTTTTGGCTTCGCGCGCCCATACCACATTGGCCATAGCCAGATGTGCGCCTTCCACCCACGCTAAAAGTAGGCGGTCATACCCCCAGAATCCGCGCCACGCTTCAGCTGCACGCGCTGTAAGATTTGTGTGAGACAGCGCCAGCCGCAGGAAAATCACCGACAGTCGCCGAAGCGGTTGGCAATGGCGGAAAGCCCCGAGGTTGATGTGTCGGCCACGGCATTTCACCTCCACGCGCGAACTGCAGAACTGCATAAACTGCATAAACCGCACGTCTGCGGCGTCACGTAGGCGGCCTGTCGCATCTGCAATCCGCCTCAGCCAGTGTGGAATGACGTGCCGCGCCGGTTCGATGGACCAGGAACGGCCTGGCCACCCTATTTTTTCACTCCCATACGCCTGCCCGTCTCTCTGGTCTGCCATCCAGACTGCGGCATTTCCACATGGCATGCCGCCATCCATCCAATCCCCTTTGTCCGCTCTCGTAAAGGTTGAATTCATCCGTCAGCCTTGATTCTGCCCGCTCTCGCCGTGCTACCGTATGCGTTCTTTAATCCGCACAGCGTAGTCTTCGCGCTGGCCTCGGAACAGCCCTGCAACGCCGTCTCTTCTTCACCTGCACATTCTACTCAGCGACCAACGCTGCATGGGAATCACCACCGTGCATTGCCATGTAAAAATAGCCGAAGCATATGCTTGTTCGATGCATCAACAAAAGAAACGGCAGCGTCGCTGGTACGATCGCGAGGCTGCCTTGCGCTGCCGTTCCCAGTCGCTTCCGTTCGCCAACCACACCTGATCATCAGTCTGCCCATGACGCGGCCTTTCAACGCCCACCAACGCTCCAATCCCACCACTGCTGCTACTTTTCCGCTCTCCATGCATACCGCCTAGAATCAGCTCGACATAATGCTTCTGATTCCGAAGTCGTCAGCGTCCAATGCCGGTCCAATGGCTCAGTACCACTAGAGTAATTACTTTTCATATCCTACGTGCCAAGCGAACCATCCTTTCTCACTGATGTAGGATTCACCGTCGACAATCTGTTGAAAACGATAACACAAATCGCGTCATTTTGTATTTGCCGACAGGATCGATTCTGAACGACGACTTCGCAAAGTATGATGCTCGAGTCATCAAAGCGCTCCGGGAGTCTTCCGACGCTACTATAGTGACGGTCCATTATCGTCTTGGCAATGGCTTCTGCTATCCAACGCCCGTTCATGATGTGCTGACGGCATACGACTACATCCAATCCGAACTCGACAAAGAATCTGATAAGACAGTGACGATCTCCCGCCGCGGCCGCAAGCAGAAAACCACCTCTCAGATCGGAGTATGCGGCCAGCTGCTGGGCGGAAGCCTAGCAGCAATGCTGGCGCTGACGGAGAGCAAGATGGGTGAAAGCCGCATCGCCGCCGCCGCCATCAACAATCCGATCGTGGACTGGGTGTTCCCGTCGCCAGACGCCGCGTCTCGCACCGAGTCGCCTCACGACGAAGCCAGCGAACCGCTCGAAGACGACACGCCGCCAGAATCACGCTCGACACTGACCAAAGCTCTCAAACGCGCGAAAACCACCCGCTCAAAGCGCCCGCTCCCCTCATGGGCGCGTAACGCCACCAACGCGGAGCTCTCCGCGGCGACGCTGCTCCGCGCCCGCGCGCAGCTCTTTCGCACGCCGGCGGCCTACTTCTCGCCGTTCGCGTCGCCGACGCACTTCTTCCGCTCGCCGGGCACCGACCCACCACCACCCACAGAGCTCCCACCAGCGTCTCCGGAACTCAATCTCGATCCCGATCCCGAGCTCGATGCCGCGCCGCCGCCGCGCCGCCGCAGGGCCCACCGCGTGTTCCCGCCGTCGGCGTCGACGTTGCGCCTGCCGCGGGTGCTGGTCGCGCTGAGCGACGCCGCCCCGCTGGCGGACCAGGGCGACGAGTTTGTGCGGCTGTTGCGCCGGAGTATCGAGCGCGATGTGCGGCGGGGGAGGAGCGGGTTTGCGGTTGTGAGCGGGGCGTATGGCGGGCCCGCGGGTGCGGAGGACGCGGCGAGGGAGGCGGAGGACAGGGTTAGGGTGCTGCGTGGCAGAGAGGCGGTGGTTTGGGGGCGGGAGGGCGAGGAGGCGTGGAGGGAGGATGTGCAGGAGGTTGGTGCGTGGTTTGGGAGCGTGTTGGGGTAGGTAGGCGAGGCTTGGAGTATCAAGGAGGGCGGAGATAGAGGTGGTATTTGAGAGAGTATTACGTGCATAGCGGATGGAAATACAGTGATATAGCGCAGACATGGGGAATGTAGAATGCAGTGCTCAAATATCAATGCCGCATCCGAAGATTCCCATGATATCACACTAAAAGCGGATCGGAAATCGACCTCATGTCGCGCTGCCTTGCATTTGTACCAACGTACTCCTTAGACGTTTCAGCATCCTGATATCCCCAGGAACTCTCAAAATAGTGATTTTGATGAAATTGAGATCATCTCGACACGGTTTTCATTCAGATTCGCAATAGGTTAGCCCTGGGACACCGCCGAAACTTACTCAACGACTGAAATACGATCAGCCCGCCGCTGTCCACAAATCTCCTTTCGGTGTCTCATGTGAACGTCCGTTAATATCATTACGTCAGCTCTCTTCCACGTTGAAGAATTGCTGTCTAGAGTTACGAGTTCATCACACTTGCGTCTTCGACACGACGGCACTGAGGTTGTCCAAGGGTCGGATATAATTGCCAGGTGTATGCCGAGTGGCTGACGTTTCTCACCGGTCAAGGGTCTGAATGAACAATTCAGCCTCGCGATAACTTGTGTGCCGAACTGACCCGAGGGCATGCTAATTGGCAAATTGATCTCTAATCCCGCATTTGTCAAGCTGAAGGGTCGAATATCCGACGAATCTTCTGCAGAGACGGTAATAGCACCACCGTGAGCGAAATCAGCTGGTGATATCGCAAGTGGGCCAGTTTCATATGCGCTGTTGGCCCGCCAAGCGAAGATGGAATGGTCCGCTATAGTGCCCATGGTTTCAATTTGAAGTCGTTCAAAAGCTTTTTCTCCACCCTCTCCATACAAAACCGGCATATTGACGTCAAATAATCCCATGAGGCTATACGCAATGTCTTCCTCGCGTGTCGTTTGGCGTGATGAAGCCCACGACATCCTTTCTGCAACGGAAGCCATCTCCAAGCGCCCTCCCGTGAGAAATTGGAAGCCTATTTTGGTGATTACCGAAATCTTATCTACGAATTCGGAGTGCTTCTTCATACTACTCTTCGCTCCGATAAGTTTCCAGCTATTCGAGAAAAAGCGTATTCTACGTGGTGCAATGAGCTCTTGCAGCGTCCATCCTCTTGTAAACCATCTACTCTTTGAGAACTGGTCGGTTAGATCGGGAGCAGCATTGTAGCCTACGTCGAACACATCTGCTAAGAATGCATAACAAATCCTAGCTCTTCGATACCATTTGAACATGCTGTTGATCGCCTCAGAAAGCTCTGCGCTACTACGCTTGTCGATACAACATGAATCGATCCAGACCCATTCCAAAGAGTCTTTCTTAGCTTGTGCGCAGCAATCACGGATCTTGGAGAATCCAGCCTTGTGTTTTGCGGCCTCAAGGTCTTTCCGCACATCCCTAAAAGAGACGTCCTCGCCATCCCATACATGCGAAAGAATAGCATACCGAGGGATATTTTCTCCGAAAAACTCTTTAAGTTCATATGTTGAAGAGTGAAGAAGCCACATAGTAAAATTCTGCGCGTGGTATATTCTTTCTTCGTAGAAAAAGGCTGATAGCGTTTATGGACTGAGGTTGAAGTGGGAAGAACTGGGGCGGCTTGGCAGAGCAAGGGTCTAGTAGGAACGTTTATTCGAATACTCCGGACTCCGCGGACAGCATCAACATTCTTTGTGTGAGTCCGCTTGGAACGATGTAACACATCGTGCTTTACATTACTCGACTATACCTCTCCGAAATGTCTTCACCACCACCTCTTCCCGCCTCTCCAGACCCAGACTCGTCTCCCTCAACTCCGCCAGCCGGCAGCGCCAAAAACGACGAAATCGCCGACGATGCCTCAAATGCAGACCTCCCACTCCCACTCGCCGCTTCCGTGATCCTAACCACACTTCCTCAAGACTCCAAAACGGCGCTCGAAGGCGCAGGCGACCTCGACATCGAAAAAGGTACGCACCACCCGCCAAAGTAGCATCCTACTGCGCGGCGCACCCACACGCGCAAAGCCTCACACAAGCACAAAACCATATAGCAAAGCATGCTAACAGCACGCCAACAGTCACCGTGAAGTTCCACGCACTCTCGTCAGCACCGCGTCTCACAGCTTCAAAGTTCAAGATCTCGGCGTCGCAGCCGTTCGCCACGGTGGTGCGGAGCCTACGGCGCAAACTGCGGCTCAGCGACGCCGAGAGCGTCTTCTGCTACGTCGGCAGCTGCTTTGCACCCGGCCTGGACGAAGGTGTGGGCAATCTGTGGCGCTGCTTTCAGGTGGGCGGGGAGCTGGTGGTTGGGTATGCGGTGGCGCGGAGCTTTGGGTGAGGATAATGGAAGCGATGGCTATTGGACACGGAAACGAGAGAAGTTGTGCGCGAGGAGGAACAACTACGACTGAATTTGCGACGCTATCTGCTCGAAGCGGGCCAGCTCCTCGGGCTTCATGTCGTAGGTGTGTTCAGGTGCCGGGTACGACCTCGCCTTGACCTCATCGCGGTACGCCTCCATCGCCTTGCTCACCTCCGCCCACACGTCGCCGTAGCGCTTCACAAACTTCGGCAGATGCCGGCCGGGCGGAAAGTTGCCGGCTATGTCGACCTGCACCAGCACTTGGCCGGAGGTGCGGTTGCCAGCGCCGATGCCGATGGTCGGGACGCGCAGCATCTTCGTGACAACATCCGCAACACCCTCCGGCACGGCCTCGAGCACGACGCCCCACGCACCGGCCTCCTGCACAGCGAGCGCATCGCGCAGCACCTCCTCCGCGGCCGCCGCCGTCTTACCCTGCACGCGGAAGCCGCCCAGCGCGCTCTGGCGCTGCGGCGTGAGGCCGACGTGCGCGAGGACCGGCACGCCGGCGTCGACGATGGCGCGCACGCGGCGCGCCATCGCGCGCCCGCCCTCCAGCTTGACGCTCTCGGCGCGGCCCTCCTTGACCATGGCCACCGCCGACGTCACGGCCTGCGCGTCCGACGCCTCGTAGCTGCCCATCGGCAGGTCGGCCACCAGGAACGGCGTTGGCGCGCCGGCGGCCACGGCCCGCGCGAATATAGTCATCATTGGGAGGGTGATTTCGGAGGTTGAGGGTTGGCCGAGGGCCACCATTGCGAGCGAGTCGCCGACTAGGATGCTGTCGATGCCGGCGTGCGAGGCGGCGTGCGCGGAGGGAAAGTCGTGCGCTGTGAGCACTGGTTGATGTTAGCGGGTGGAAGTGAAGCATGTAGATTGCAAAACGTACTGGTTATGGGTTCGCCTTTCTTGTACATTGTGTTTAGTGTTTGGAGTGTGACCTTTTTGCGTTGCTGTGGTGGTGGATTACCCATGGGTGAGTGAGACGAGTGCCGGACTTGGATGTTGTGATGTGTGTTAGAGGTCAATGGCTGTGACGTTGTTGCCAACAGCGGCGACGATGAGGTTCTGAGCCAAGGTGACCTTGCAGACAGCGACGAGAATGCTCGACATGAGGAATTAAGAAAGTTTGTGCTTTTCGTAAGCGCACGAGACATATTGACGACAGTGTTAAGTTAACTACGGCGGCTGGCGGTGTCGCGTTGGGAATTTGACTCGATTACTGAGTCGTCTGAGGAAGTGAGATGTAGGAATCAAAAAGCGACTCATCGTTCGGGGCGCAGCGCAGGCTTTTTGTTCTGTTTTGTGGTGGTGATGGTATTTTCGCAGTAGACTTGGTTACGCTTCGTTTCGCCCGCAAGATCCGGAGTTGGCGAAACCCTCGGCAACTCTTGGAACGGGGCAAATTTTGAGAGCCGGTTTACTCAGCTGCCGATTATTACAGTCCGCACGCCGAGAAAATCGAGTATCGTGTAGATTGAAGTGAATATGTGCGTAAAGTAGCGGAAGGTCTCGAAAGTTGAGATGGTGGATCGTAGTGTGCAGTCTGGAGGCTGCTCGGCGTTGATGTGGGCACCGCCTGTCTAGCACGAACAAAGGCGAAGACGATGGCAACTGAGCGGAATGGACCGGTTTGAGAATATCTTTACAAAGAAAATAAAGGAATCATTACTTCTATTCGAATTCTTAACTTTGGCTGACTTCAAATCTTGGAGAAAGAAGAGATTTGGCGGCATCTCGTGTATTTGCGGAAAAGGCTGAGATAAGCGCATGAGTGGAACAGACGATGATGCTAAGGCTGTGCTTCTGCTTCAGCGGACCATGAAATTTTCTCACGTTCAACGAGATTGGACCAATGGCATCAATTCTTTTCACCTTTACTCAGAAATATTGGAGTTGTTTGGAACCGAAAGGTGGTGTACCGAGTATGGCGATGCCAACTAATGTTCGACCCTGTATCTGATATCATCTGCAAAGAACCTTTCAGCCTTGAGCCTTTACGAAGAACAAATCGTTCCTTTGTTAGTTGAGAGCTGTTCCTACGAAACGTAAGCCCCGAACTACAAATTGTGTATGAACTAAGCATGCGGCCTGATTAACGTGTGGAAGTGAACCAAGTTTGAAGGGTGCTCAGGTACCCAAGTACGGAGTACTCAGTATCAAGTACCAAATTACCTGATACCAGCCCGCCTTAGCTTTCGGCCATCCCCGCCCGGTACGCCTTGCGATTCGTCCACGTCCGTCATCCAACATCCTCGTCCCGTGCCCTGTTCCTGTGACATGCCGCATTCTCTCAGTCACTCAACATCCATTCACTTCCAGCCTTCCACTTACCACATCTTCGGTACATCGCCCTAAAACCATCCTGATTCCAGCTCTCCAACACTCGTATCAACGGCTATCTCGCTCCTCTCCAACTCCATAACCTGCCGCCTTCCGATTTGCAGACAAAGCCGGGAACGCCATCAGCTCAGAGTCTGCCTGAACGACCAATATTCAGGATCAAGAGATTGGCATAGTGTAGAGAAGTTCTTCTGAATACGTGGAAACATTGGAACCTAGCTGGTGGTCTTCATTCGACTTCATCGCATCAAATCATTACAGATTTCAGCGTTGTCCGGCACGCCGTGCGGTGAGAGTCAAGATGAGTAGCCCAAAGCGACGGATAGAGATGGATGTCATGAAGATGTATGTACTCAATCAATTTTGAAATTGTCTGAGGCCAGCACTAACCGACTAATAGGTTGATGTCTGATTACGAGGTCACTTTGGTCAACGACAACATGCAGGAGTTCTACGTACGATTCAAGGGCCCGGAAGAGAGTAAGATATCCTAATTCTTTATTGTTTTCTCATCGTGGGAGTACTTCGGAAACTAAAATTTACCAGCACCATTCGCCGGCGGTCAATGGAAGATCCACGTCGAAATCCCAGACCAGTATCCTTACAAATCTCCCTCCATCGGTTTTGTGAACCGTATCTTCCATCCAAACATCGACGAACTCTCCGGTAGCGTTTGCCTCGACGTCATCAATCAGACTTGGAGTCCCATGTACGACATGATCAATATCTTTGAAGTCTTCCTCCCTCAACTCCTCCGCTATCCGAATCCCACCGATCCGCTTAACGGCGAGGCTGCTGCTCTGATGATGAGAGAACCAAGAGGATACGAAGAGAAGGTCAAAGAGTATGTAAGGAAGTACGCAAGCAAGGAAGCAGCAGATGAAGCCGGTGAAGACGAGTCGAGTGATGGCGAGATGAGCAGTGTCGGAAGTTATGACGATGAAGGTGACGAGGAACCTGCAGGAAACATGGAGGAACTATGATATGCGGAATTCCAACCCATCGAACATGAGAGCGTCTGAACCACAAGACAAGATTGGAATCAGACACAACATCACCAATCACGTTACCTCTCGACGCTTCATATCCACACTCCTCTCCGCATTCCATGCGCCACTAATTTTGAAATTGCATAATGTAGTTCGGAGTCTCGGCCGGCGTATAATTCCTACCTCACCGATTTCCGTGGCCATGAACCACAATGGCGTCGTATGATACGGGTTCAAAGGATTCTCGACTTCAGGTACAACTTTGTGGCGTTCAGAGCAACTTATATAGACCTCAGATCGTATCTACCCAACTAGTCAAATCATTGCATAGCTAACTTCCCTCCAAAATGCATCCGTCTCTACCTTAAACGGTTGTCCCGCTGTCAATCCAATGTCAAAGGCCTCTCCTCACCTCGTTCAAAGGCGTCCTAAGTATTACGATCATATTAAACACCGGATCATTCGATTTTGGCATACAGCTCCAGATGCGGGCACCCCGGGAGATTCACACCTTCCTGAGCACACCCAGGCAGAACCCAACACCTACGGTTTCAATCGATACGAGCAACCTTGAAGATGCTGTATGCTTCGGCGATTCGTAATATTAGGAATCCGAAAACATTATGTTCATGCAGTCCCCATTAAGGAATGATTCCCAGTCGTTCTCTACACTAGTTGTATTCTGATTTGATTGAAAAAGGGCCTGTTCCTGAGCATTCAGATCGGAAGCAGTGAAAAATACAGGGTTACTTCTGCCCCCAGCTTCTTCAAAACCAATTCTAGTTTCTGATAATTCGGGATCAAGGTCACTGAAGGCTGGCCGATTCAGTGTCAACGGTTCTGTGGCTAGTTCTCGCAGAATGGATAGCTGGTCTGATTGAACGTCAGGTTCAATAAATGACATTGGTCGCTGCCAGTCGAAATAATTTGAAGCGCCACGGCTGTCAACGCTTTTTTGTGCAAGCCCAGAGGAGGAGAGCGATTGAATGTTCGTAGGACTTTCACTGATAGTAGAACTATTGCCCGAACCAGTGGCCTCATTGAGTAATTCCTAGCCACATTCAGGTTGCAAAGGAGAGCCAAAGGTCTGGGTTCCGTCCACGGTTTGTGAATTGGTCGTTGCCGAAGCCAAGAATCCAGCGGGACCCCCGTGTGCATCTGCGGACAACTTTGGCGAGAATTATCTTAGCAAATTGTTTCTGACTGCATCCTCGAAGCTTTCCTGTACTTCATTGACAGTTGCATCAAGCAAGGTCTCTCGCGCGGATTCGAAAAGAGATCCAAGTTTTGATCGTAGGACGTCCTCGAGCCTGTTTGGAAACCTGTCACACAAGATTCGAGTTTGTTCAGCTTTGATAAAATCCTTGGAGTGTTCGAATCGACGATGATCGTAATCTTAGACAGTGTTAAAACATTAAGACAGAAGATTCAGGGCGACTCACAAGGAGACGGTGGCGCCGGTTCCTGTGGAAATAATATTCCCCAAATCACATACCACTGCTGCTCACGGGTATCAGCAGATGGAAATCGTGCCCTGTCTTCTAATTTTCTTCACTGCTCTTCGCTGATACCCTCCACTGGTAAAGTTTTGCCGAGGCTCTAGGTTAGGAAAGTGAGCACGCGACCTTGATGTCAGCCCACTCGAAATCGTCACAAAGGCCTGCGAATACTTTTTCCTGATATGAGTTATGCAATTTCTAATTTCAAGAATCTTTTATTTTCACATTTGCCGTGGCCTTAACCATGTGGTCGTATGTTCAGTATAGGACAATAGGCAGGGATATAGAAAGAGCATGGGCGAACAGGAAAAGCCAACCACCCACGACCGCTCTGATCAAGTCTGCAGGGGCTCTAACCTGCCAAAAGAACCCACAAAGCTCCGCAGCAAAGACTGAGAACGACGTGTTGAAAGCAGCATATGATGACAATGTCCCGGAACGGCAAAACGACGATGAGAGGCAATTCGGCACGACAGGAGACCGTGAGAACCAAATTGTCGTAAAATTGACCCAAGAGACGGATGTATTTGATCCTCGAAACTGGAGCCTTCTCTCTAGGAGTAAGAATGTAGCCATCTTAGCACTTCTCATCTTTGCACAAGCATGGGCAGGCGCCGCCGATTCGATGGCTAATTCCGCAGCGAGTGCTGAGTTTCACACCAGCAGAGTCATTCAGAACCTCTCCACCACTATGTATCTGTTTGGTGTCGGCTCCGGCTGCCTGGTCGTAGGGCCTCTCTCTGAAACGATTGGGAGAAATCCAACATACCTAATTTCGACACTCTGTTTTCTTTTCTTCGTTCTAGGGAGTGCTTTGGCAAAATCATTCGGTGGATTTATCACCTGTCGATACTTGACTGGGTTGTCTTCAAGTGCGACTCTTGGTATTAATGGAGCTAGCGTAAAAGATCAGTTCCGCCCTGTCAAGCGAGCATTTGTCTTTCCCCTGATCGCTTGGGCGAATGTGACTCGTGAGTCTCTTGAACCGAAGCCGGTCTTGTCTCATTGACTCATTATTGCAGCGCGAGTCATAGCACCTATCGTAGGTGGTTGGATTAACTCAAACCCTCATACGAGCTGGAGGTGGATGGAGTGGGTCACTCTTATCATATCCGGGTTTGCGTTCATCATTACGGTTCTCTGGCTGCCCGAAACATACCTCCCCGTGCTTCTCGACTGGAAAGCGAGTCATATCCGTCGAGTGACAGCCGACCAAAGATATGTTTCTACTCATGCAGAGAGGGAGTCGTTCGCCGTACGACTGAAGCAAATACTCCTGACATCGGCGCGATTTATACGCGAGCCAGTCATTGTGGTCCTCGGAGCGTTTCTCGTTCTCCTATACATACTACTTTTCACGTTTCTCTCCGGCTTCGAGTACATCTTCAAGGACACATACAATTTATCTCAGGGGCTCTATGGGTCATGCTTCGCAAGCATCGCAGTAGGAGCGACGTCCTTCACTCTCACCGCACCTGCACTATACAGTTGGGCACGTCGCCGCACTGAACATGTTCGTGGAGCAAAAGTGGCTCCTGAATACCGATTATGGCCTGCCATGATGGCTGCTCCCTTTCTTCCAATATCACTTTTTTGGCTGGGATGGACCTCCAACCCACGGATATCAATCTGGTCTAGCCTCTTGGCCTGTTTCTTCTTTGGCGTCGTGCTGATTGCAATATATACCAGCTCTTACGAATACATAATCGACAGCTATGGCCCTCATGCTGCTGCGGCACTGGCTACCATCACCATGACGAGATATCTAATAGCCGGAGGGATGGTTATGGCAGCAAGACCGATGTTTGAGGCATTGGGTGTGCATTGGACAATGACGTTTCTAGGATGCTTAGCGGCAATACTCACGCCTGGTCCTTTTCTCTTGAAGCGTTATGGAGAGCAGTTGAGGAAAAAGAGTCCATATGCAAGAAGTGAAGGATTCTAGGGTTTCCACATAACATAGTTGATTCTGCATTTCAAATTCACATAGCGTAGTGCTTATTGCTTGGTCGACCATTGACACTCATTTGTGCTCTAAAGGGACTTTCTGCACACGTTTCATTGCTGGTCTCTTGCCTGGGATAAAACAAATCCATTCTGGCAGACCAGCCTCCCCGGTATTGATTTCTGTACAATGAGAGATAAGATCATTCGACGACCGGCCTGTACGTACTCCGTACTGCCTAAAGTGGTTTCCACTGCAGGAACTCTATGTCTTTGGGCCTGTGCCGCAGTTTCAGAGCCATTTGTCGTCCTTTTCGACGGCACTTCCGCGCAGGGGCTCCCTGTTCGCACTCTCTAATTGGCCATCAGAACAACGGCGGTTGGGCTAGCCGCCATCCCGCGGTACCTGCCGCGCGTGTGATCTAGCCAAAACCTGTCTCCAGCCTCTATTTTTGATGTCAGCAGCTTGCCTCACGAGGAGGCGGCCGGGTGGGAACTCCATCGCTGCAGGAATTCCAGGGGTATTATACGAAGTGTAAATTTGCCGGTGTATCAGAAGTTGCGGTGGGCCTCCATGTAGAACAAACTGTCTTGTCACCCCGGCATATTCCTACTATTGCACCATCAGAAGGTACAGGCAATACGATGATTGAAAGCTCCCTTCCACCCCGGGATTCACTTCCCTCGACTATTTTATCCCTCATTATACCAGGCTGGCCGTGATTGAACTCGCTGCAAAATGTCTTCACCGGTTCTTGAAGAGATCAAGACCATACTGGTCACTGTATTCGAAGATTCATTCAAACCCCCTATTTATCATTGCCTTGGTACGAACCGTAGCCGCAATCGATTCGGGCAGCGATGCGGAAATCATATATCCAAACTCAGAGAGGACAACGCAACACGGCTCCTAACATCATTCCTCGAACTTAGGGTTGTTCCCCATGACGAACGGTTCTATGATGAGATTCAGGAATTTCTTGTGAACAGCCACTGTCGCCCTCACTTAGAGGATGTCAAACCCAAGTTCGAAACTTGGAAGACGAAAAGGCGCGGCTGTGCGACACCAACGCCGACATCTCCTGTCGTTGATGAGAATGACGAACAGGATGCGAAATCGGATATCTTGAACACGCCGGCTGCATCTCCAGGCCAAGAATCAGAATACACATTCAGCATAGCTAGTCCAGCCAGCACGAACTTAACCACGCCTGGCGCAACACCGTTAGACAATGACCCAAGCTCCAAATCGTTTAACGCCTTGTATGACGCCGACCATCGTCCTGAAACGCCAACTCCAGCCTCGCGCAGACCGAGTGAACTGACAGCGGACCTCGAGATAGCAAATGAGGTCGCCGACGTCCTTGCTCAATATCCCGACCCAAAAGGGCCTGAAGCGCTCGGCGTTATCCGGCGCTTTAAATCGGTGAAGAAACAGAAGTGGCCGCTATTAAAGGCCATCGAGAGCAAGTTCACAAGCGACGATTACAAGAAAGGTCGAGTGTACGTCTGGACGCGCCAGAATGGCGAGAAGCTCGTCAAGATCGGTTTCACAACATTTGATAGCAAGGCCCGGTTCGAACAACCCGGGAGCTGCTACGCCAAGGACGCGGTCAGGCAGTGGGAGAGCGAACAGCCATTTGTCGGGGCACGCCGCGTCGAATCCATCGTGCGCGCAGACTTGGGCCATAGCAACATCGATGTGGAGACGTGCGAGAAGTGCAACAAGTCGCATAGAGAGTGGTTTCATATGAATGATTGGAGGGACGCAAGGGAAACAATCAAAGTGTGGACGCAGTTCGTCAAGCTGGCGTATACGAATGGCCAGCTGGACGAGCGAGGCAAGCCGATAATAGATAAGCTATGCAGCGCTTCTCGCGATATAATCGTGGCTGAGCTGTCGGCTAGCATGGGTCCCTCCCAGGCCGATGAGTTGCCCACTGTGAGCGAAGAGAGCGAATCTGGCCAGGAGGCAGTTGTCCCTGAGGAACCGGTCACCGTTTTGGCTGGTGACGAACAGGTGACCGTCACTGCCAATACGGCTCCCAGTCAGCCTTCCACCGATCCAGTCTCGAGTGATACTACGATCGATCAGGATGCAGTCTCACCGCCGACGGCACAGGTGTCAGGCAAGAAGCGTTGGGCAAGGAGCTTCTTATCACGCACCACCAAGATACTTAATATTAAGAAGCGCGGTGGCCGTTCAGAACGCAGCGAATCCTCGGAACAGGAAAATGGCGAGAGAGAAGATGACAATGAAGAGATCTTCTCAAAACTGTTTAAACGATTCTTTTCCTCTGAGTTGAGGGAAGAAGAGAATACGCCTCAGCATAGCCAACCAGACCCTGCTGATACGAGGGACAACGCACAATCGAGCAACGGAAACTCGTTATGGGCGTCAAGGTTACGAAGTCGGAAGGAGGTGCCTGCGTCCTCGAGTTGACGAGTAGGACAAATATGGAAACACTGTTGTCAATTTTTGCGTGGAAGAGCCCTGGTATTATGTTTTGCTTCGAATATGGCAGCAGGTTGGTTCTACAGGAAACTGCAGACCAGACCTTTTCATCAAGCCATTCCTCTCTTTAAACTTCTTCAGTCGCCGGCAATAGGCAGATCCTCAACCGTACCGAGAAACTCGCCATTTTCGCCTCTCAAGAGAGCATCAATGTCGACGGTTCCAGAGGTCAAGTATCGCTCCGAGACACCAACATTAACGCGCTGGTTCAGGAGCGCCTTCAACTCGGCTTTCCATGCGGCAACCTGAGCCTTAGTAACATCCTTATCCTCTTTCTCTCGCTTCCTCCTAGCACTCCCTCTTCCAGCACGTCCAAGCTCTTCAGCATCCCAATCCTCCTCTTCAACACCCAAGTCCCTCGCCGCCTGCTCAAACAGGCCTTCAGTCTTCGTAGCAGCCTTACTCTTAGCCTCCAGGACGCGCGCAATCCTCGCCGCAACCTCCACCCTCCTCCTCAACCCGGCCACAACGCGGCCATCCAGCGCGACCGTCCGCAGCGCCGCCGCCCCCGCGCCATGCACGCGTGCCACGAGCTTCGCAACGGCAGCGGCCTCTGCGCCAGCGCACAGCACGACGGAGGCGCCGGCCGCGCCCGCGCGCGCCGTCCGCCCGCTGCGGTGCACGTACGCGTCCGCCGTCCGCGCCACGTGGTAGTGCAGCACCAGATCGACGGCCGGCACGTCCAGGCCGCGCGCCGCGACGTCCGTCGCCACAAGGAGGGCGCTCGCCTGCGTGGCGAAGGCCTCCAGTGCGCGGAGGCGCGCTTTCTGCGGCATTGTCGAGTGCAGCGCCCGCGCGGGCAGCCCTAGCTGTGAGAGGAGTGCTGTCAGGTGGCGGACTGATGCGATTGAATTGGTGAAGATCAGGGTTCGGGGTGGTGGAGTGCTTGGGCGGCGGCGCGTGAGGACGAGGATTGTGTAGAGGTACAGATCTCTTTCCATGGGCGTCGGCACTTCGATGAGAGAGGGTCTGATGGTGGATGCGAGGTGACTAGTGGGATCGACGTCGATGAAGGTCGGTTTTTGGCTTCGGAATGGGAGTTTCTCGAGGAGATAATGGATAGATTCTAGTCCTGTCATTGGATCATCACGTTGGCTTTGTGGTGATTTCTTTGCGCTGGCGAGCTTTCGCCGGAGAGAGCGGTCGAAGGTTGCACTGAAAACGAGAACTTGTCTCTGTGACTTTAATCTCTTTGCTTCTGCAACAGCGGCTTCATCATCAACATCTACTCGCTCCAGAGTGTTAAGAATTTCTTCGACTTCTTTGAAATGACCTTCACTGAGGAGTCGGTCTGCCTCATCGACAACCAAGAACCGAATCTTCTGTAATTTTGATAATAGTGCACGGTCACCAGTGCTGATAACTTCCCATAGCCGACCCGGAGTTGCAACTACAATGTCTGCCGTTTGAAGTTGACGTTGCTGCTTTTGTATTGAGAGTCCACCAGTGATAACACTAATTCGTGGCGAGTCTTCGAATGCTCCCTTGCCAAGCTCTGTAAGGTGAGCGGCTAACTGATGAGCCAGCTCGCGGGTCGGGCTCAGAATCAATGACATTACACTATAATCTTGCGAGCGTGATTGCTTTCGAGGCTTTGTCTGCACCGAGGACTGTATGTACGCTTCGATCATCGGGATCCCGTATGCTAGAGTCTTTCCGGATCCAGTAGCGGCTTTACCGATAACATCCAAACCTGAAAGAATCGGAGGAATTGCTTTGGCTTGAATTGGAGTTGGATTTGAGAACTTGAGCTTAGCCAACGATTGCAAGGTTTCGGAGGAGAGATTTAATGCTTTCCATGAAGATACATCAGTTGAATTATCATCCTCGTCCAGATCGGCTAGCTCTGAGAAAGGGATATCCTCAAGTTCATCTGCTTCGTCGCCTTGGATATCATTTTCCCTGCTCTTTGGTGGTTTGACCTGCTCTCCTCTCTTATCTCGATTTCTGACGTTATTACTCTCCACATTGCTGGATCCATTAGTCGTAGGCAACGTATCACTGAAGCCTTCCCAAGACTCTTCGTCGTTGGAATTCTCCTCATATGGCGTCACCACCCTTCCTTTTTCGTATTCCAGGCCCACATCGTTCCCATCCGAAGGTTGTGCAAGCACATCGGAAGCTATATCTTCCTTCGCCCAATATGAGACCCTCCCCGAATCTGTGTCTCTTACTATCTCGACGTCATCTACCTCTTCCAGTCCAAAGAATCCTTCATAGTCATCTAACGTCTCAGGTATTTGGACGGATTTCCAATTGAGATCGTCTAATCGGATTGGTTTTGAGAGCTTTGCCGCATGGTTGCCGTTTTGTGCGGCAGATTTCTGACGCTTCGAAGATTCCGAGCCTATGTCGTCAAGGCCAGCGGCTTTGCGCTTTCGTTTCGAATGTACCATTGTAGCATCGGAGGGGTTGAGGTGGTGTGTGGAGTCTGGCGCATTGCTCTGTACAATTTTTTGAACCATGACGATCCCCTGCAATACCAATCACGTGACACAGCTAAATACCGAAGGCCAAGCTGCCCTCAGAAATGGTCAAGGCTTTAAAGAACCGAAAGCACTTGGCGGCTCGTGCCGCTATTCCATTCTGCGTCGTAATAATCCTTGCCAGCTGAATCCATCTGGAGTATGTGGCTGCGTGTGACCCGGTGGCTAACGAATCACTAAACCTCTTCAACCTTCGCGGCTCGGCCTCAAAAAGCAAATGAGAGACAACTATGTACAGGTGGGTCTTCGTGGCTGCAGGCACTGGCGCGAACATGATGCCGCTGGTACGTTTAAAAGAGGTGCGACCGCGCTTCCCTTGTCTCTGATTCTTGATGCCACTACGCAGCTTCATTCATTTCGTCTCGAGCGAAAGACGGTATCTTTCTTTTCGGCGGAGGCCAGTTATGGAGCTTTAGTGGTAACGCCGCCAAGTCTGGTTGAGCTGTGACGCGGTCGCTCACCATGTCCATCTTTCCGCTCGCCCACCGTACCAGCTTCGCTCAACCAACTGCATCTGGAAACTCGGTGCAAATCAATGGTCAACTTTATGGCGGAATCAATATTAGTACGACTACTTCATTCTTCGTGCTAGCTCTGGTGTACTAATCACCTAAGTCCCGCAGCCAGCCAAGATGCTGAAACAGAAGCGATCGAAGCTTGTCGAACTGCGCTCTTTCTCATCAATCCCGAGATTGATAGGATTACCCTCAAAAATCAATTCAGAAAAACCATTGGAACCTGCGAATGGATAAAGGACAACAAAACCTACAGAACATGGGTAGATTCGGCTTCGTCAAAATTGCTATGGCTTCACGGACCTCCTGGTGTAGGAAAAACCGTCATGTCGACACATATTACCGACAACCTGCAGCCTGTTACACGGAATTCTGAGGATTCTTGTCTGCTCTACTTCTTTTGTTCGCACTCAGACGACAAGCGGAATACCGAAGTAGCAATTATTCGTGGCTTAATGTGGCAACTCATCATGCAATGGGGTGATTTGATCAAATCTCTATTGCGAGACTTCCAACTTTACAAGGAGAATCAAGGTCTTTTCAGTGCGGAGAACAAGGAAGTCTTGTGGAAAAATTTTGAGATGATGCTATCAGATATCGACACGTCGAAGACCAATAGAGCCACGGTTTACTGTGTCATTGACGGACTGGACGAAATCAAATCCCATTCGATTGACTGGCTACCGAGAAAACTACGCAACCTCTGTTTAACGCTAAAGTCAGATATCGTGGTCCATATTGTTGTTACCAGCAGAGATTTCCCAGAGTCGATCAAGGGTGCCTTGGAGGATGTGGACGAGATTTTGATAGACCCAGATCACAATGTTAATGTGCAAATCGACTTGGACAGCTTTATTTCAGAATCTGTGGATGCGCTGGCAAGGACTAAGAAGTATGATTCGGCTTTGAAGGAGATAGTTCACCGAGGTCTTAGTGAAGGAGCTGATGGGACATTTCTGTGGGTATCTTATGCAGTCAAAGAGTTGCAGAAGACACCACC